>ENA-OQIO01000614-OQIO01000614.1-human-gut-metagenome-genome-assembly--contig:-NODE-614-length-18612-cov-2.406762_pt1 | contig 18612 bp, 20 predicted proteins | sample MGYA00242573_ERZ504737 | MGnify/ENA primary metagenome ERZ504737 (study PRJEB26092, sample SAMD00036203) | human gut metagenome | host: Homo sapiens | study: EMG produced TPA metagenomics assembly of...
ATCCGGGCTAAAGTATTCTAAAATACACCCGATATAATAAATGTAAGTAATCAAGAAGATTACTAAAAATAATTACGGCGGCATGGAAGCCGCTACATATTCAAGGAGGAAGAATATTATGGTAGTACAGCACAATTTGACAGCAGCCAACACTAACAGACAGTTAGGAATCACAACAAACGGACTTCAGAAGTCTACAGAAAAGTTATCATCAGGTTATAAGATTAACCGTGCAGCAGATGATGCAGCTGGTCTTTCAATCTCAGAAAAGATGAGAAACCAGATCAGAGGTCTTAATAAGGCATCTGACAATGCTCAGGATGGTATCTCTTTAGTACAGACAGCTGAAGGTGCTTTAAATGAAGTACATTCAATGCTTCAGAGAATGAGTGAGCTTGCAGTTCAGTCTGCAAATGGAACTAATGCAACTACTGATAGAGAAGCTCTTAATGATGAAGTTACTCAGTTAAAGACTGAAATCCAGAGAGTTGCATCTACAACACAGTTCAATAAGATGGGAATCTTAGATGGTACATTTTCATCAGGGGCAAAGAAGTCTTTACAGGTTGGTGCTAATGCTAATCAGACAATCACAATTGCTATTAGTGCATTAAGGTCTGTAGTACTTCAAGTCTTTCAGCAGCTCTGAAAATTGGTACAGCTACAAATGCACAGAGTGCTATCACAACTGTACAGAATTCTATTGAAAAGCTTTCTAAATTACGTTCAAAGTTAGGTGCTGTTCAGAACAGACTGGAACACACAGTTGCTAACCTTGATAACATCAGTGAAAACACTCAGTCAGCTGAATCTCGTATCAGAGATACAGATATGGCTGAAGAGATGGTTCAGTACTCAAAGAACAACATCTTACAGCAGGCTGGTCAGTCTATGCTTGCACAGGCAAATCAGGCAAATCAGGGTGTTCTTTCATTACTTCAGTAATTGTAAGTGCTATTATAAGAGAAAGGGGTCGGCTTCGGCTGACTCTTTTTTCTTATAAAAAATGATGATATGAAAAGGAAAATGCATGGATACGTTAAATTTATATGAAAAAATGGAAAACATAGGGGAAAAGTTATATGCAAATGATGATAGAGCTTGGGTAGAATTACAGGAAGCTTTACCGGAATTGAGCGAATTTATATTAATGGCGGCACAATTATCAGTAGAAATAAAAAAAGAGATTTTAAGTACTTTTTCAAAATTATTGGACGCGATAGAAAATGTTGATCAGCTATTGACAGCAGACACGATATATTATGAAATCTGCGAACTGTTGTCATCGTATGAAAGTATATGCAACAATAAAAAATTAAAAATACATAAAAAAACTAACTTATGCAAAAATAATATAAATACATTAAAAGTGCATAAGAAAAATAGAGAATGTTTAAAAATAAAAAAGGCGATTATTATCAAAAATTAATAGAATATTGCGATGAGTTTGATTTAAATGATGAAGAAATTGCAGTAGATGAATACGGGAATATAGCAGTACTAAAAAATGACAGATGGTGGCGTATAAACAGCTTTTATAATAGTGAATACGTCGCACAGCTGGCTTTGCAGGAAATAAAAAAACAAAATTACATCAGTTGTCTTTATATATTTGGTATGGGGAATTTAGATACGGTACGTGTACTTGTAGAAAATGTTGCTTCAGATACAATGGTTTTTATTTATGAGCCAAATCCTAAAATACTTGGTATTAATAGTTATTATAATGACTGGTCAGATATTTTGAATAAAGAGAATGTTTTATTATTTGTAGAGGGATTGAACGAAGAAGAATTGGCAAAATGCACCTATATTCGAATGGAAAATATCGCCTATCAATATTATTATGTTTATATTCAGCCTGAATATGGAAAGGTGTATCCGGATGAAATTAGTAAGAAAATGCAGATATGCCAGACAATGCTTCGTGATGCAATTTTTGCAGACAATACAATAGACAAGTATGCAGAAAAATTTAATTATAATCGGATTATGAATATTCCGTGGATATATAAAAGTACATTAGTATCAGATATGAAAAAATATTTCATGGAAAATATTCCTGTAGAGAATATGACAGCAGTTCTTGTAGCAGCAGGACCTTCGTTGGATGAAAATATGCAATATTTAAAGCAAATTAAAGGAAACGCATTTATTTTAGCAGTGGATTCGGCAATTAGAATGTGTAAATCATATGGAGTAAAACCTGATGCATTTGTGACGGTGGATCCGCAAAAACAGCAGATATTATTTGAAAATGAAATAGCACAAAATACCCCATTATTTGGGGCTTATCAAGTGTATATAACCAAGTAAGGCAATTAAGAGGAAAAAAAATTTTTTGTAATATGGATTCATATCTTCCTGAACAATTAAATGCAAAACTGGAATATATATCAGCCGGTGGAAGTGTTGCTAATACAGCATTATCAATATTAATGTATCTAGGATTCCATAAGATTATTGCAATAGGTTTGGATTTGGCATTTTTAAAAGATAAAAAACATGCCTCTGTGGTATATGATGATGGCGGAATCAATGAAAAAGAAAGACGGCTTTATACAGAGGTAAAAGGACGAAATGGAGAAACACTACTGACATATAGTAATTTTGTAGCGTATAAAGAAGATATAGAGAGGAGAATAAAAGCAGAAGCGGGAGAAGATATTGTTTTTGTAAATGCTTCAAAGGGAGCATATATTGAAGGCGCTATTCATATGTCATTTGCAGAGGCAATTGAAAAGTATATTTGTAAAGAAAATATAAATTATGAAAAGTTGATTGAAGACTGTCCAAAGTCATTTTCTATGCAGGATAGTATAAATGTTAAAGAATATATTTTAAACTATATTCAGGATTGCGAAAGAATCTACAATAATTACAAAGAGTGTTACGAATTATATGATAGTTTAAAAAACATGAATAACATAAGAGATATTCATAAAGTTATGGATAGAATTGACACGCTTTATATGAATGTGGAACATTCTTTTGCAGGGCAGTTGATAGTGGATTATTCTTCGGCAGAAGCAGATAAAATATTAGATTCGATGTATAAAGAATGTGTTAATAGTGAGAAATATTCACATGACAATTTAAATTCAATTGCCGAAAAAGGAATGCAAATATCAAAAATATTTATGAAAAATGCCAATAAAACAAAAGAAATGTTTAAAGAAAGTGTACAAACAATATAGGAGGATATAACATGGAGAAAGACATATTAGGTGATACATATTATGTTTGCCAAATTATCAACAATATGCCCTTGGAGCAACTATATGACTGCCAGCAACTTATTAATACGTATGTTAATGCTGTTAGTAAACAGTCGGATTCCTTAATTGAAAAAGTTGTTCATATTTTGAAAGATAATAGAAAAGAGGAAAAAACAAGGGCATATATATATTTGTCAAGTATTATTATAAATATTACATTAGAATTAGAAGAATTAGAATTGTTAGAAAAATATGTTAATAAAAAATACAGAGTTAACTGCCGGAGAAAAACATTTTCTATTTTATCAGATAAAATATTTGATGTTTTGTAACAAAAGTTTAACAACAGAAAAGACAATATTACTTAAGTGGCAATTATTTCAACAGGTTGTGCAAATGTATAAAAAGCTAATAAAGACGGAGTTAAAATATATTCCTGAAACAGAAAGAAATCATAATTTTGTTTTAGTGGTTACAGAGCAATTTTTGAGAATGCAACATGGACCAACAAAAACAGCGTTAGATAGATGCAGAACATTAATAAATGAAGAAAAGAAAAATGTTTTATTGGTTAATTCAGCAGAACTTGGGAGCTTTTATAGTAATTGTTTGTTTTATAATTATTTACAGGGTGAATATTTAGAAGATTATACAGCTATGTCTGAAATTATATGGAAAGATGTAAAAGTGCCATATGTACAGTGTGATAATGATATGCCTAATCCAGAAGTGTTAGATATGTTGTTAGCAATGGTATACCAACTAAAACCAGAATACATTGTAATGATTGGTGGTAATAGCGTTTTTGCAAATCTTGCTGATAATATCGTGCCAGTTTTAGCGGTTGGATTATCACCATCGGCAATGGAAACAACAATGGTATCTTATCAGACATTGACAAGAAAATTGGATGAGCAGGATATTCGTCTGCTTCATCAAATGGGAAAAACAGAAGATAGTATTATACAAAGTGTATTTACGTCAGGATTAAAAGAGCAGACAGAACATATTACACGGGAAAAATTGGGATTACCTCGGGAAGCATTTGTTTTGGCGGTAGTTGGAGCAAGGCTGGATGCGGAAGTGACGGAAAGTTTTTGCCAGATGTTAGAAAGTGTTCTTGATGACAAAATAATTGTTATATTTTTAGGAACATACAATAAATATTGCGAAATTGATGAAAAAAATATCCACGGCTAAAGAAATATTCATATTATTTAGGTTTCTGTTATGATGTTTTAGCTCATTTAGAATGCTGTGATTTATATATAAATCCAATAAGGAGCGGTGGAGGAACATCAAGCGTAGAGTCATTATATAAGGGAGTACCAGTAGTAACAACTGAATACGGTGATGTGCCTACAAATGTAGGAGAAGCATTTTGGGTAAAGGATTATGAAGAGATGAAGAATGTTATAAAAAGATATTATAGCGATTCAGAATTTTATCAAAAACAATCAGAATATGCATTGCAGCGCGTGAAGAGGTTGCTGGATACAGATGGAGAATTTGTTAAAATTATTTCTGAAATGGAACGTAGAGAACAATGCAAAGCTTAGTCTTAGTAGGTTCCGGTGGCTGTATGCAGGAATTACTGTGGCAGATAATGGAGTATAATAAAAGAAATAGTGACGATAGAGCGTGGAATGTCTTAGGATATGTAGATACAGAACCGGCACCCAAGGAAATTAACGCTGGCGGGGGAGTGTGTCCATATCTTGGAAATGACGAGTTCCTTTTAAATGCGGCAAGCACAGTTAATGTGGCAATCTGCGTAGGGAGTGCGCAACTTAGGGAAAAGCTTGTTACAAAGTATAAACAAAATCTTAATATAAAATATCCGAATTTGATTTTATCAGACGTTAAAATGTGTGATAATGTACAGTTAGGTGAAGGATGTATTATTTCGATGGATTGCGTACTTTCAACAGAGGTATGTCTTGGAAATTTTGTTTTTCTGAATATGGGTGTAACGTTATGTCATCAAGGAAAAGTCGGAGATTTTACGACATTAAGCCCATATGCAAAGATGGCTGGCAATGTTACAATTGGGCGCAGATGTGATATCGGTATGGGTACAATGGTAATACAAGGAAAGACCATAGGAGATGATGTTGTTACAGGAGCTGGAAGTGTAGTAGTAACTGACATTATATCAAATTGTACGGCAGTAGGGGTTCCTGCGAAAAAAATTATGAATAACAAATAGAAAGAACGAGGAAGTAAGTGTGTCAGTAATTATAATTGCAGAAGCGGGAGTGAATCATAATGGCGATATTAACATAGCAAAAAGATTAGTCAAAGAGGCTAAAAAGGCAGGCGCAGATTATGTAAAGTTTCAGACATTCGAACCAGAAAAATTAGTGGCTCATACTGCGAAAAAAGCAAAGTATCAGCAAAAAACGACTGGTACTAAAGAAAGCCAGTTAGAAATGTTAAAAAAACTGGCTCTAACACAGAATGAATTTTGCGAATTAAAGCAATACTGTGAAGAACAGCAAATTGGATTTTTATCAACCCCTTTTGATTTGGAAAGTATTGATTTTTTAGAAAAATTGAATATTCCATTATGGAAAGTTCCATCAGGAGAAATTACAAATCTTCCATATCTGGAAAAAATAGGACAGACACACAAACCAGTAATTCTTTCAACGGGAATGAGTACCATGCCAGAGATACAGGAAGCATTGAATATCTTAAATAAAAATGGGTGTGGGAAAGTTACGATCCTGCATTGCAATACGGAATATCCTACAGCAATGAAAGATGTGAATCTTTTAGCAATGGATACAATTCGTAAAGTATGTAACGTTGAAGTGGGATATTCTGATCATACGCAGGGGATAGAAGTACCAATAGCAGCCGTTGCATTAGGTGCTAGTGTTATTGAAAAGCATTTTACATTAGACAGGAAAATGGAAGGTCCCGATCATCGTGCGAGTCTTGAACCGGCTGAATTAGAAGAAATGGTGCAGGCAATCCGTAATATAGAAACAGCACTTGGAGAAAAAGAAAAGATTGTAACTGAATCAGAAATGAAGAATAAAGCAGTTGCAAGAAAGAGTATTGTGGCTGCTAAATCAATAAAAAGGGGAGAAATATTTACAGTGGATAATATTACAGTAAAAAGACCTGGAACAGGAATATCGCCAATGCGGTGGTATGATATATTAGGGAGAAAAGCAGATAGAAATTATGAACCGGATGATTTAATTGAAAGGCAGAATTGTAATGAGTAATAAAAGAAATTTGGCGATTATTCCTGCCAGAAGTGGTTCAAAGGGCATAAAAGATAAGAATATCCGACTGCTCAATAATAAACCTTTAATGGTATATACAATTGAAGCTGCGCAGCAATCAGATATATTCCAGTGTATTCATGTTTCAACCGATAGTATGTCTTATGCTGAAATTGCACAGAAGTATGATGCACAAGTTCCATTTTTAAGAAGTCAGGAATTAGCTTCAGATACAGCAGATACATGGGATATGGTTCGATTTGTTCTTAATGAATATCTTAAAAGGGGAGAGTCTTTTGATACAGTCACAGTGTTACAGCCGACATCGCCTCTTCGTACAGCACAGGATATTTGTAATGCATATGAAATATTTTGCGACAGGAAAGCGGATTCAGTTATTAGCGTATGTGAAGCGGAACATTCCCCGCTCTGGTGTAATACATTGCCACAGGATAAATGCATGAATGACTTTTTACCCAAGTATGCAAATGCGCCAAGACAGGGATTGGATATATATTATCGCTTAAATGGGGCAATTTATATGGTCGATGTAAATGTAGTTTTGCAGAAGGGTGAAATATATGGGGAAAAGTCATATGCATACATTATGGAACAAAAACATTCAATAGATATTGACGAAGAACTTGATTTTAAAATTGCAGAATTATTGGTTAAAGGTTGTTAGATGAAAAAAGTATGTATTATTACGGGAACAAGAGCAGAATATGGATTGTTAAAACCCTTGTTAGCAGGAATCAGCAAAAATCAGAGCTTGGAATTACGGTTAGTGGTAACAGGGGCACATCTATCCCCGGAATTTGGATTGACATATCAGGAAATAGAGCAGGACGGATATAATATCAGTGCTAAAATAGAAATGCTATTGAGTTCGGATACTGCAGTTGGCATTACAAAATCTATGGGAGTTGCATTGCTTGGCTTCGCAGATTATTATGAAGTGTACAAACCAGATATTGTGGTGATTTTAGGAGACCGTTATGAAATGTTAATGGCAGCATCGGCGGCATTGGTAGCGAATATTCCGATTGCACATATTCATGGTGGAGAATTAACGGAGGGTGCTATTGATGATGCAATACGACATTCTATTACAAAGATGAGTCAGCTTCATTTTACGGCAACGGAAGAATATAGACGGCGGGTGATTCAGTTGGGAGAACAGCCCGAAAATGTATACAATGTGGGAGCATTAGGTGTGGAAAATACAAAGTGTGTTCCGCTTTTATCACAAGAACAGTTAGAGCATGAAATATGTTTTTTATTTTCAGATAATACAATCATGGTTACGTATCATCCGGTTACATTGGAGAATATGACTGCGGAAGAACAATTTGGCAAATTATTGTCTGTTTTGCAGGAATATAAAGAACTAAAAATTATTTTTACAAAAGCTAATTCTGATGCTGGTGGACGGATTATTAATCAGATGATTGATGATTTTGTATTAAAAAATGAAGAACGATGTGCAGCGTATAATTCTTTAGGACAGGTAAAATATTTAAGTGCATTGCAATTTTGTAAGGCGGTAATAGGCAATTCTTCAAGCGGAATTATAGAAGTTCCTTCATTTGGAATTCCAACAGTAAATATTGGAGATAGGCAAAAGGGTAGAATCTGTGCAGAATCGGTTATTTCCTGCGGAAATAGTCAGAATGAAATCCGACAGGCAATTAGAAAAGCATTATCTATTGATGCTCAGAAGACTGCAAAAAAAAGTACGGAATCCATATGAGGGACAAAATACTTCTGAAACAATTGTCAGGATTATTGAGCAGAGATTAGAAAAAAATATAAATACAAAGAAAATATTTTATGATTGTAATATATAATTTGGGAGGAATACACGATGAAAAAAGTACTGGTAACAGGAGCAGATGGATTTATTGGAAGTCATCTTACAGAAAGTCTATTAGAAAAAGGGTATGATGTGAAAGCATTTGCTTATTATAATTCATTTAATACATGGGGGTGGCTGGATACGCTGCCGAAAGAAAAATTAAATGAAATAGAGGTGTTTACAGGGGATATTCGTGATCCAAATGGTGTTCGTGAAGCAATGAAAGGAGTTGATGGTGTATTTCATCTTGCGGCACTCATTGCAATTCCATTCAGTTATCATTCGCCGGATTCTTATGTGGATACGAATATTAAAGGAACATTAAATGTATTACAGGCTGCAAGACAGCTTGAAACAGAACGGGTATTGGTAACTTCAACATCTGAAGTATATGGAACTGCGCAATATGTCCCAATTGATGAAAAACACCCATATCAGGGGCAATCACCGTATTCAGCGACCAAAATCGGAGCAGACAGGCTGGCGGAAAGCTTTTACCGCAGCTTTGATATGCCGATATCCATTGTAAGACCATTTAATACATTTGGACCAAGACAATCGGCGAGAGCGGTAATTCCAACGATTATATCCCAGCTGCTGGCGGGAAAAGAGCAGATTAAATTGGGTTCTCTGACACCTACCAGGGACTTCAATTATGTAAAGGATACGGCAGCGGGGTTTATTGCAATTGCAGAATCACAAAAGACGATTGGAGAAGAAATTAATATTGCAACACAGAAAGAAATTTCTATTGGCGATTTGGCAAATGAAATCATTTCACAGATTAATCCGAAGGCAGAGATTGTATGCGATGAACAGAGATTACGTCCGGAAAAGAGCGAAGTAAACAGGTTATTAGGCAGTAATGAAAAGATAAAAAGGCTGACAGACTGGCAGCCGCATTATACGTTTGAACAGGGAATTGCAGAAACAATAGAGTGGATTAAGAATAATATGGGAGCATATAAGACCGATATATATAATGTATAATGAACAGTAGGAGGAATACATGGAAAAATTTATTCCATTATCAATACCCAATTTTGAGGGTAATGAAGAAAAGTATGTATTAGATGCAGTACATCAGGGCTGGGTATCAACTGGCGGTGCATATATTGTCCAGTTTGAAGAAAAATTAGCAGAATTTTTAGGAGCAGAAAAGGCGGCGGCGTGTCAGAGTGGTACAAGTGCGCTACATCTGGCATTGGTTGCTTGTGGTGTTCAGCCGGGGGACATGGTTATTGTTCCGACAGTTACGTTTATTGCAGCGGTGAATCCTGTAAAATATCAGTTTGCAGCACCTGTATTTATGGATTGCGATGACAGCTTGTGTATGAATCCTGAAAAATTAAAGGATTTTTGCCACGACGAGTGTGAATTACAGGGAGAGCAGCTTGTATATAAAAAGACAGGACAGGTGGTAAAGGCAGTTGTAGTTGTTCATGTATTTGGAAATCTAGCTGATATGGAACAGATTATGAACATTGCACAGGAATATCATCTAAAGGTTATTGAAGATGCAACAGAAGCATTAGGTTCACATTTCATATCAGGGAAATATGCAGGAAAAATGGCAGGAACAATCGGTGATTATGGTGCATATTCATTTAATGGTAATAAGATTATTACTACAGGTGGCGGCGGCGCAATTGTAGCACATAATCCAGAAAATCTGGATTATGTGAAATACCTGTCTACACAGGCAAAGGACGATGCGTTGTATTATGTTCATAATGAGATTGGATACAATTACCGTATGACAAATGTGCAGGCGGCAATTGGTGTGGCACAGCTGGAATTATTACCGGAATTCATACAAAGAAAACAGAAGAATTATGATACATATCAGAAATATTTAAAAGAAGCCGGATTGCCGCAGTTATTAGAATTTAGACAGAGGACAGAGTCTAATAAGTGGTTTTATTCTTTTCCGATTCCGGTAGAATGTGCAATAGAAGTAAGAGCATTAATAGAGATGCTTCAGGCAGAAAAAATTCAGACAAGACCAATCTGGGGACTGATTCACGAACAGAAGCCATATCAGTCAGATATTGCATATCAGATAGAGAAAGCCGAAATTTACAGTAAATGTGTTATTAATGTGCCGTGTAGTACGAATCTGACAGAAGAAGAAATAGAGCGTGTTGTAGATACATTAGAAAAGAGAATTAAGGGTTAGGGTATATTGAATACACAAAGTTTATTATGGACAATAAGCAGAAAACATGGAGGTTTTATGAAAGCGGAGCAACTAAATAAATTTTTAATTTCTTCTGAAAGTACAGTTGTTGAAGCGATGCAAAAGATAGATTCTAATGCCAGAGGAATCCTTTTTGTAATAGATGCAAGACAAAGGCTTACGGGAGTTATTACAGATGGTGATATCCGCCGTTGGCTCATTCGCACGGGAGATTTACAGGCACTAATTGAAAAATTTATGAATACAGCGCCTAAGAAAATTGCAAAAAAAGAGCAGAACATAGCAAAATCGCTGATGCAGCAGTATTCAATTACAGCATTGCCGGTTGTAACTGCAAAAGGTGTAGTATCAGATATTATTTTCCGGGAAGAAAAATCTGCTGTACACAAGGATATAAAAGGAACGTTAAAAGATGTGCCGGTGATTATAATGGCAGGTGGAAAAGGAACAAGATTATATCCATATACGAAGATATTGCCAAAGCCTTTAATTCCAATCGGAGATATTCCCATTATGGAGAGGATTATTACAAGATTTTGTGAGTATGAAGTACGTCATTTTTACGCAACAGTTAATTATCGCAAAAATATGATTAAGTCTTATTTTTCAGAAAATGAAAGAGATTATAGTGTACATTATGTAGAAGAAGATAAGCCACTTGGAACAGCAGGAAGCCTTCGGTTAATTCAGGAAGAGTTTGATAAACCATTTATTGTTACGAACTGCGATATTTTGATTCATGCGGACTATGAGGATATTTACCGGTATCATAAAGAATCCGGTAATGAACTGACAATTGTTACAGCACTTAAAAATATTGTAGTGCCATATGGAGTGATACATTCTAGTGAAAACGGAGTGGTACAGTCCATGGAGGAAAAGCCAAAGCTTTCTTATTTTGTTAATACTGGAATGTATATTTTAAATTCTGAATTAAAAAAAGAAATACCAGAAGATACTTTTTTTCATATGACAGATTTAACAGATAAACTGTTAAAGGAGAATAGACAAGTAGGAATGTATCCAATTAGTGAGGATTCATTTTTAGATATGGGTGAATTTGAAGAGATGCGTCGAATGGAGGAAAAGCTGAATTTAAAGGCGGAGTAGGAAAATGAAAGGGAGGAAAATTGTTTGAAATATTATGTTATTGCGCCAGCAGCTATTGAAAGCGGTGGACCGGAATTGGCACATCAGATGTGTATGGAATTAAATAATTTAAAAGAAGAAGCATATATGTATTATGTACAGACGGATAGATTTCGAGAGGAACCTGTAGATATAGAGGCTAGTTCTAAATATGGAAAATATCATACAAAACATGTGGTTTCTAATGAAGAAATAGTTCAGGATACAGCAGTTGTTATTTTTAATGAAGGGGCTACAGTGTATATACCGTATGTAAAAGCAAAAAAAAAGGTGCTATGGTGGATGAGTGTTGACAATTATAAGAGTTGTACCCATGAATTGGATTTAGACATTATTCGAAAAGAAATAGCAATACATTTAGTACAGTCTTATTACGCATATCAGTATGTGCGTGATATTGTAAAAATACCAGAAGAAAAAATTCTCTATGTATCAGATTACATAGGAGAAAAATATTTTATGAAAATAGGTGATGTGATTCCGCGTATGGATATTGCTTTATATAATCCTAAAAAGGGATTAGATAAAGTATTGCCATTAATAGAGCAAACTCCGTGGTTGAAATGGATTCCGCTGATTAATCTTACAGAAGAAGATATGATTGCATATATGCATTTAGCCAAAGTGTATATAGATTTTGGGAATCATCCAGGCAAGGATAGAATTCCGCGAGAAGCGGCAATTTGCGGTTGTTGTGTTATAACCAATAGAGAGGGAAGTGCAGCATATTGGCAGGATGTTCCGATTTTAGACCAATATAAATTTTCAGATATTAAGCAGCAACATACGCAGATTGTTGAATTGATTAAAGATATTTGTTTAAATTATGATAAGCATATAGATAATTTTAAAGAGTATAGAGCATATATAGGTGAAGAAAGAGAAAGATTTACAGCAGATGTAAAGAAAATGATTATTAATATACAAAATATAGTATATAAGAATTGAAATATAGTTATTTTTATTTAAAGACACTATCAATATATTAATACTAATTGAGTGAGGATAATTTATGAAATACGGATTAATTTATTATAAAAATACCCATAATTTAGGTGATGATATTTTAAGTTATGTTGGAAAAAAAATTTTTGCCGAAGGTAGACTATTATATAGATCGGGAACATTTAGATGTATTTATTCCTGATGAAAAAGAGTATGTGGCAACTATTGCCAATGGTTGGTTTCTTCACTATTGTTACACATTCCAACCTTCTCCATATATATATCCTCTTTTTATCGGCACTCATTTTACTACAGATGCAGTGCTTTTTGAGGATTATTCTTATATTGATGAAACACTGATTCAATATTTACAGCAACATGGACCAATTGGCTGTCGTGATTATCATACTGCCAATATATTGTCTACGAAAGGTATTCCGAATTACTTTTCGGGCTGTTTGACATTAACATTAAAAAAGTTTGCTAATGTTATGCCTACAGATAAAATCGTTTTAGTCGATGTGTCCGAGAATGTTACAAATTATATTCATACAATACTTCCAGGGGCAGATATTATTTCTAAAACACATAGACTTCAAGATTCTGAAAAAGGTCTTTCATGGTCAATTCGTGAAGAACGTGTTGAAAATTTTTTGAAATTATATCAAAGTGCTAAAATTGTTATTACTACGCGCCTTCATTGTGCACTTCCTTGTATTGCATTAGGGACACCTGTGATTTTTATTGGGAAATTTGACAAAGATTATACTATGCGTATTGAAAGTTTTTCTGATTATTTTCCATGCTTTTCAGAAGAAGATTTTTTAAATCATAAAGCGGATGCATTTATCTTACAGCCACAGAAGGTTGCAGATGTTAGTTCAATAGCAAATGACTTAACTGAAAAATGTAATCAATTTATTGCAACAACATTAAATGCGCCACCAGATTATTCAGCATTACCGTCATTAGAGTTGTATTCATCAATTTATATAAAGAGAACACAATATATGCGATATACTATAGAATCTTTATTTCAAATACGCGCTGCTTTGCAAAATCAGTGCGTGGCGGTTGAAAATGAAATTCAACAAGTTGTGTCTATATGTACTGCTGTAGCTGATGAAAATGAACGATTGAAAGATATGTTACATAAAAATTCCTAAATAAAGAAGTGAAAGGAAAATAGCGAATCAGATATATGGGCTGTAAAATCAATAATGTTAGGTTTGACATTATAGAAAGAGCAAGAGTGTGAAGGGGAAAGAATGATATCAATTTGTATAATCACAAAAAATGAAGAAAAAAACATAGAAAGATGTTTGAGGTCTTTTCAAAAGTATGATTTTGAGCTTATAGTAGTAGATACAGGTTCAACAGATCAAACAAAAACTGTAGCTTACAAGTATACACCATATGTATATGATTTTGAGTGGTGCGATGATTTTGCAGCAGCTAAAAGTTATGCAATTTCAAAGGCAACACAAGAATATGTCATGGTAATTGACAGTGATGAATATTTGGAAGATATAGATATTCAAACATTAAATAGGCTTGTGAGAGAAAATCCAGATAAAGTTGGACGTATCAAGCGTGTTAATACATTTATAAGAGATGGAATTGCGCAGGAAAATACCGAACGGATTAATCGTGTTTTTTCAAAAAAAAATGTTTTGCTATGAAGGCAGAATACATGAACAGGTGGTCGCAGTAAAAGGGAATAACTATGAAACTTATATGCTGCCTGTAAGAATCGGACATAGTGGTTATGATATGCCGGAAAAAGAATTAAAGGAAAAAGCACAGAGAAATATTAGGCTGCTTGATTTAGAATTGAAAAATTTAATCAATGAAAAAATAAAAAAACAAGGAGATGTCAGGGAAGAAGATACTCAAAAGTGTTTAGAGCTATTGTTGAAAAATCTACAGCAGGAAAACGTATTTGCGGTGACACTTCAAAAAGATGATAGACTGCCATATGTTTTATATCAACTGGGGAAAGGATACTGCATGGCTAAGGAATATGTAAAGGCGTGCCTATATTTTTCGGCGGCATTGTCTTTTGATTTAAATCCCCAATTGGAATATGTCATTGATATGGTTGAAGCATATGGATATGCTTTAATTAATTCCAAACAGGCTGATAAGGCATTATTTTTTGAAAATATATATGATGAATTTGGGAAAACTGCTGATTTTAAATTTCTTATGGGACTCATTTATATGAATAATGAAATGTTTGATAAGGCAATAGATGAGTTTACAAAGGCAGCCCAAATGCCGGAAGGAAGAATGAAAGGGGTTAATTCATACTTTGCGAACTATAATACAGGGGTTATTTATGAATGTTTGGGAGATATTCAGAATGCTAAAAAATATTATATGTTATGCGGGGAGTATGAGCCTGCTAAAATACGTTTAAAACAGCTGATGTAGTAATAGCTGTTGCGGACAGAGAAAAAACATATTGTTATATTGCAGATACACTGTTGTGCCAAATCAAGACATAACAGTGTATAAATATTTTATTATGCAAACACAACCTCAAAAATTTCTTTCAGCCGTACTTCATAGGTATGGAATTCTTTTACTTTTCCATAACCGTTGGCAGCAATCTGGCGGCGCTCATTGTCATGCTTTAAATAGTAATCGCATTTATTTAAGAAATCTTCCTGAGATTCAAAAAGCACAAGGTCTTCGCCGGGAACAAAATGTTCATAAAAATCTCCCTGATAATTGGAAAGTAAAAATCCGCCACATCCCATAATGTCGAAACATCGGAGCGGAATACCGCTTCGGATACTGCGCAGGGAAATGTTTAAGTTGATAGCCGAATTTTTAAAAACATACGGCATCTGGCGCTGGTAATCCACAGAACCCATATTGTGAATCTGCGAAAGTTCTGGTGTAGGGTTCGGAGTGTAAAGTTTTGTATTAAAATGTTCAGAAACAGCTTTTAAAAGCGCAGTACGCTCTAAGTTCGCAATTTTACGGGCAATTACATAATGGGCAAAGAGCCATTCTGTAGATTCAACGCTGTCATTTCCCGGTTGCAGCGGCAGGGAGTGCTGCATATCTTCAATAATTTCTTTGGATAAGAGTTCTTCAATAAAATAATATCCGTACACTTTCATCTGCGCCTGCATAATCCCCTGTAAATAGCCTTTTGTGTAATCAGATAAATGCTCCATGCGGTCAAACAGGTTGTGGACTTCATTATACATAGTACCGACAAAAGAAATATCGCTCTGGTAAAAATCCAGCGGGTGCCGGGAAGCAGAAACAGCAGAAGCGGTCATCTTATCCAGCCGGCTGGTATTGACGGCAAGCGGCATATAATAAACAGTTTGGATATTTTCTTTTTTAAGCTCCAGATAAGTCTGCTGGTCAAATAAAAATACGTAATTGCAGGGATTGATAATGGTATATGAATACAGCGAAACCAGCGGTGAATCATATACGAAGGCTATATAAGGTATATTGTGCTTTTTACAGCAGTTAGAAATGACCGGAAAGTAATTAAATGTAAAAACAGCATCATAAGAAGCACTTTCAATCAGCTTGTCAAAGCGTGCATCAAAAGCTTCATCGACATGGCTATAAATATTTTCGTCTGTAATAACAGTATATGTATGTCCGAGATTTGTCAGCGCTTCGCGCAAATCTTCAATTGCCATATGTTCATACTCAAAAATCAGTAAATTCATGAAAATCTCCGTTTCTTTTAATAAAATATAATTTTATTGTAAGGGAAGGGGCGGGGATTTGCAAGAGGGGAGTGGGGAAGATGAGTTTTCATTTGGTATGATATGTATTATAATATATAATAATAGAGTAACATGATAAATTTTATATTTGGCAAATAGTTTGAACGAATGAATATAATAAAGTAGGTGATAGGGATGAATTACAAACAACAAATTGAAGAAGATAAAATGAATCAGATTATGGAAAGAAATATAGAATATTTGAATCAATTAACAGAACAAATGAAAAGCGATCAGGTTTCTGTGTTTGCCGGAGCGGGAGTGTCAGTTGCTTCCGGTTATGTTGACTGGAAAAATTTACTGAAGCCAATTTGTAAATTATTACGTTTAGATATTAATGGAAATTTGACAGAAATTGCACAATATTACAAAAATCAGTACAATAGACAGGGATTGAATGATATCATTTTTAATGAATTTGCAAAATTACCGAAAAATAATAAAAATGTAATGTGGTTGGCAAAATTACCAATTAAAGAATATTGGACGACTAATTATGATGATGTAATTGAAAAAGAGCTGGAAAAACAAGATAAAAGTGTACAAATTATTAAAAATCAAGAATTACTTAAATATCATAATCCTAAATACAAAGCAATTCTTTATAAAATGCATGGAGATAAAGAAGAATCCAGATGATGCAGTTTTGACAAAAGAAGATTATGAAACTTATGATGAAAAAGACCCTTATTTACAAAACTATTAGCAGTTGAACTTGTGAGAAAAACATTTTTGTTTATTGGTTTTAGTTTTAATGATCCTAACTTGGAAAGAATTTTAAGTCTTGCAAAAAGTTCATTAAATAGTAAAAATCTTCGGAGACATTATTGTTTTATGAGAAAAGTTCAGATTACAGATTATTTGAATAGCGATAATATAATAAGTAGTCAAATGGTTGATAAATATGTTAAAGATACAAAATATCAGGAATTACGCATAGCGGATATGGAGAATTATGGAATAAGTACGATTTTGGTGGATGATTTTAATCAAATAACAATTATGTTAGAATATCTATATAAAAAATACACAATAGATAATGTTTTTATTTCTGGTGGAATAAATCCAAAAGATTTATCAAATTATGGTAGATTTAATAATGTACATAGTACGAAGGACGGATTAAATCGTGCAGAACAATTTCTTACATTGCTGGGTGAAAAGCTGGTTGATAATGGATTTCAAATATATACAGGATTTGGTGCAGGGGTTGGAAATTATATTTTGTCAGGTGTTTTAGAGAGCAAGAAGAATATTTTGACAAATACAGATATTATTAATAATGATATACATATCAGTAGTTTGTTGGGAGCAGAGGAACAACGAAAAAATAAAATTCGAAGAAGACTAATAGAGCAATGCAGCAGTATAATAATTGTTTTTGGATATAGTAATAGCGAAAATGAATCAGGAATTTATTGTGAATATGAATTAGCGCAGAAATGTGGCGATTTTATTATTCCGGTTAAAGAAACTGGTTTTGCAGCAGAACAAATTTATAATTTATTAAATAAAGATAACAAAATATCAGAAGATGTCCAACACCTTAATAGTGCATGTGATTTAGATGAAATGGTTAGTGGTATTATTCAAGCATTAAAGAATCACAAAATAAATGAGGATAAAAAATTAAGAACAACGGTTATTTTCAAGTATTTCAATGTATGGAATTGGAGTTTTTATCAGTTATCATTATAATAATGATCATGTAATTGCAAAAGAAATAACTCAACTAGTTAATAAAGATAAGTTGAATATATACACAGTTGTAAAAGAAAATAAAAAGAAAAAAGATCCGAAAGTTATTAGAAGTTGGATTGATGAACAAATAAAGAAAACGAAAATTACAATATTATTAATAAGTGGACAGACACTGACAAGAGAGTATGTTTCTTATGAGTTAGAAAAAAGTATAGCGAATGGCAATACAATAATTCCTATTTTGATAGATAGTAAGTTAAATAATTTTAATAGGAGAAAAGTAAAGTTAATTAATAAAAAGTTGCACGAAAAATTGTCTGGTAAGAACACCAAGATGCGGTATTGGTATAGGGATAATGGAGTAGTTAACATTACAAATTGGTTAGATGAATCTTTAGAAGAAGGCGAAATTTAAACATAGATGTATTCAAATAAATAGAAAAATGGAGGGGAGAGGAAAAATGATAGAATTCAGTGAATTGATTATTGGAAGTGTGGAAGATTACGATAAGTTGTATGATTATGTGGGGAAAGA
>ENA-OQIO01000615-OQIO01000615.1-human-gut-metagenome-genome-assembly--contig:-NODE-615-length-18609-cov-3.097825_pt1 | contig 18609 bp, 20 predicted proteins | sample MGYA00242573_ERZ504737 | MGnify/ENA primary metagenome ERZ504737 (study PRJEB26092, sample SAMD00036203) | human gut metagenome | host: Homo sapiens | study: EMG produced TPA metagenomics assembly of...
TATTTCCCTTTTCCGTAACCGGATACAGGTTCAATAATCTCTGCCTGCACCAAATTGGAAAGAAGTTTGGAAGCACCTGAACCTTTCAGCTCGAGAAGCTTCATAACTGCACTTCTTCCAAATACCTCATCAAAGCCAAACTCTTCAAAGAGTCTATGAATATGAACTGTCGTTTTTACTGAGAAAGCGCTGCCTTTTTCGGAAAGTACACTTTCAATATCCACTTTTTCGTCTTGAATATCCACTTTTTCATTCTCAATATCCACTTTTCGATCTTGAATGTCCACTTTTCCTTCATTCAAAAGTCCACTTATATGAAGATTTCGACTATGAAGCTCATTTTTCTCGTTCAAAAGCAGATTTCTGAGAAATGTTTCCAAATACTCTGTTGTTTCGTGAATACCTGTTTGCAGGTTCGTATAGTTTGCACGGACAAGTGCATTTCTGAAATACCACGCATTTTCCGCAAAATCTACCTCCACGTTTATTCTTTTACATATAATTTAAACTCTGCGCTTCCGCCGTTTAACGGACTTTTATCTTCTAATGAATAACACTTATATTCTATAACTGCCTGATACTCTCCTTCTTCCAGCTCCTGGTCAAGCGTAATATTCTCCAGACCTTCTCCCGGTTTCAGCTCTTGTGATTCGAACAGTTTTGTTCCGTCTTCCAGTTTCAATACAATTACAAAAATGCAATCATTATCTGCCGGATTACCAATGCTTACTGTCTGCTCCTTTGTATTTGCCTTCATTACCATACTTGTATATCCCGGAATCAGGATTCCTTTTTCCTCGGAAGGTTCTTCCTCCTCGATATCCACGTCCCAGGCTACTACTTCTGCAGACGAATTTCCGGTTTTCTGATTCTTTTGGGTCATAACATACCAGTAATTCCTGCGGCTGCTATCACAGCCGCAATCAGAATTCCGATTATAATCTTTGTCTTTTTTTTCATCTTATCTTTTTGCTTTCTTTTTTCTCCAGTAAATAACTCCACCTGCTACACTACCTGCCACAACAACAATACAAAGCAAAAGAAGCACACTGCTGTTATCTCCTGTTTTTACTGTGTCCTTAATATGGTCAACTGCTTTGGAGATCTCACTCTTTTCAGCCAGTACAGCAAACGGAACCATCTCTTCCACATCTTTTGAGGCGATCATCTGTTTATCAATTTTAAGCTCTTCGATTTGATTATTTCGATAAACAAGAACCTTATATCCTTTTCCTCGATATTTTGACAAATCCAGTTTTACATTCAGATTTCCTTCGTATGGAGCTGGCTGTCCATCCGCATATACCAACATCGCACTTATGCGGATGTAGCATTAAACGGCAATAAACATATCCTGCATGATTATAGCCCGGAAATCGACAAGACTCTGACCATCTACTGTTTTCAACCTGCCAGCGGATATTGTGCATGTGTGTTGATTCCGTCTTAGAAAAGAAAAATAAAACCTCTTGGATTTGCATTGATTAAATACTAATCCAAGAGGTAAAACGGGTATATTCCCACAAGAGGCAGATTTGGGGTTCTGCCTCTTGCAAGAAATCTTTATTATCGAGCTCCAATCTTTCGTTAATTATAGAGCAGCTCTTTTTTAATCAGCTACTTTTTCTCCTGCTACATATTTAGCATAAACTTCTCGTTCATCCGCTAAATAAATCATTCGTTCTAAACGCTGTTCCACATTCATCTCCTGTGGATGAATCAATCGTTTATCATCGAGCACTACCGCATCCATTTCGTATCCTGCTTCGAAACTTCCTACTTTACCAAAAAATTCTCCGCCTCCTTTTGTAGCCATATAAAATACTTCAGGCATAGTTAATTGGGTTAATTTTTCATCTTTCAATCTCCAACGTAACTTTGACACCTGAACTGCATACCTCATAGCTACAAACATATTTTCCGTAGATCCGGCAGCTACATCACTTCCTAATCCTACATGCATTCCTTCTTTCAAATATTGTCTGATAGGTGCCACTCCTGATGACAAATTTGTATTAGATTCCGGGCAGTGTGCGATAAACACACCATTTTCCTTCATCCTTCTGATCTCATTTTCATCTGAATGTACGCAATGAGCCATAACCGTCTTGCTGTCTCTTCCAAACAGCCCAAACTGATCATATGCATCTCCATAAAATTCTGATTTTGGACATAATTCCTGTACCCATGCAATCTCTCCATAATTTTCTGAAAGATGCGACTGTACTGGAATCTGATATTTTACTTGAATATCTTTCAGCTTACACATCAGTTCATCTGTACAACTCGGTATAAATCGAGGAGTCAAAATCGGTCTTGTATGTTGATACTGTTTCTTTTGTACTTCTTCAAGCCAAGAAATTGTTTCATTTACACTTTCTTCTCTCAGATAATCCGGTGAATTGCGATCCATATTTACCTTACCAACCATCGTAGCAAGTCCTGCTTTTTCAAGCATATCCATCAATAAAATCGTTGATTCTTTATGAATCGTTGCAAATATACATGCTCTGGTTGTTGCACTTTTCTTCAGATTATCTACAAACATCTGATAAGCTTTTTGAGCATAAATTGTGTCTTTATACTTTGACTCCTCTGGAAAAGTATTTGTCTCCAGCCAGTCTAAAAGCTCCATATCCATACCTAATCCACGGAAAGCATATTGTGGTGCATGTACGTGTAAATCTACAAATCCAGGAACGATGATTCTGTCTCCATAATCCTCTACCGGTATTCCTTTATATTCTTCCGGAAGTATCGGATACACTCCCTCGATTTTATTTGCTTCATATACAAGATATCCATTTTCATAAATCTTTAATTTATTCGAAGATTCAGAATATACAATCTGCCCCTTTAAAGCTCTAAGATCTGTTTTTCATTCATTATCTACTAAACCTCCTACAATAAAATCCTTCTGCTTTATCCCAATGTCATAAAGGCATATCGTAAGATAAATATAATTGAAATAATCCATGTCAAAGCTTTGATTTCACGAGCTTTACCTGTAAACAGTTTCATAAAGCAATATGTGATCAATCCAACTGCTACACCATTTGCAATAGAATATGTAAATGGCATAAATACAACTGTACAGAATGCTGGCAATGCATTTGACATTTCACTGAAATCAACTACTTTAATATTACTAAGCATCAGAACACCTACAAAAATCAGAGCCGGAGCTGTTGCCTGACCCGGTACGATACTTACTATTGGTGCAAATATGATTGAAGCAAGAAACATTACTGCTGTTACTAAACTTGTCATACCTGTTCTTCCACCTGCAGCAATACCTGCACTGGATTCTACTACTGTTGTAACTGTAGATGTACCAACCATAGCACCTGCTGCTGTTGAAATCGCATCTGACATCAATGCTTCTTTCATGTGAATGATTTCTCCATTCTCATCAATCATACCAGATTGTCTTGCAGCACCCATCAAAGTTCCAATAGAATCAAACATATTAACTAAGGAAAAACTAAGTACAAGCATTACTACTGTAAAGATTGTGCTCACTAGATTTTCCCCTGAGAATAAACCTGCAAAGTCCATTTTAAATAATGATACTTCTGCAAAATCACTGAATTTTGCGCCCAAATTCATGTCAAAAGAAGATAATTTTGTAACTCCCAAAGGAATTCCTGCTGCAGTTGCCACTAAAATACCAATGATAATAGAACCTTTTACATTACGTGCATTTAAAACACCAATTACAATCAGACCGATCAGCGCAACAAGTGCTCCACAAATTAGTGAAACATCTCCATCTTCACTTCTCCACTGTGCAAAGTCTACCATGCTTACAAGTGTTGCTGAATTTCCTACAACTAATCCGGAATTTTTCAATCCAATAATCGTAATAAACAAACCAATTCCTGGCGTTATCGCCATTTTTACGGCATCCGGAATTGAACGGATGATTGCTTCTCTAAGTCCAACTGCTGTAATAACAATAAAGAAAATACCAGATATGAATACAATTACTAATGCCTGATTATAGGTATATCCCATAGCTAATACAACGGTATAAGCAAAAAACGCATTCAGTCCCATTCCTGGAGCCTGTGCAAACGGAACCTTAGCATACAGAGCACATAATATTGTTCCAATGAATGCACCAATACAAGTACCTATAAATACACCATTGGAAATCTTTCCTGCCATAACAGTATCTCCCATAATCATATATGGGTCTGCTAAAATCTGTGGATTCAGAATGAGAATATAAGCGATTGTAATAAATGTTGTTATTCCCGCTAAAACTTCAATCTTTATTGTAGAACCACTTTGTGAAATCCCAAAAAATCTTTCAAAAAAACTATCCCTTTTTTCCATAAGTATAACCTCACTTTCACATTTTGCAATTCTGCCATCTATGCAGTTCGGCTCTTATTATGAAAAATTCCTCCTCCCTATAAAAAAATTAGCCTAAGAAGGGTCCTCAAATAAAACTCTTTTTAGGCAAACAAAAAAAGAGTCACCACATAGGATTATGTAGTCAACTCTTTACAGTAGTTGGTAGAAACACTGAACCAATCTCCAGCATATGCATAACAGCATTAGTTGATTGATTTAATATGACTTATAGTATATTTATTTACAATCGTCTATTGATTTTATGCTTAAAAAACGTAATCGTTTTTTGTGCACATTGTATGTCTCGTTTTATTTTCTGCATTCTTTTTGGTGTTTATGCATATTTTAGAGATATGTTTTCCTCGACAAGCTGAGTTAACGGCATAACTTGCGTTTGCAATATGACCACACCGGCCAATGTTATTTGCATGATCGATCATCTTCTAGCGTTGCTGACATGCGTGCCCCGCGATTCTTTTGCCCGGACACAGGCATATTTTCTTGTTTTTCTATTGTCCGGATACGGACAGTTTATGCTGTCAACATCTTTCTCGCCTCTTCACGGATGTTGATTGCTGCATTACGATCTCCTATTCCCACTTTTTTTAAATTATTCATTTTTTGGTATTAGTTTTTAATTTTGATCTCCTAGATATTTCCCACACTTTTTCAATGGAAAAGGGGCTGTCGACAGCCCCTTACTTTTATTATTCCCCGCTGATCGGCGAACCGCAATATTCACACTCGCCCACAGCTCCTCTTTGAATTTTATTGATACCACCACATCCCTTACATTTTACAGTAACAAGTTCTGCATCTGTCTGTTTGACCGTCTTTGTAAAAGAGGGGTTACCAATCTTCTGACTCATCTGATCCTTTCGAACAAATAACTTTGCCTTGTTATCCACATAAGCATCGTTAAAATATTTCTTTTACACAATTTTTCAAGATTTCGACGTACTTTATCCTCCGGCTGGTTAAGAATCGCTGCCATATCCGGGATAAATCCATCATTCGAAGTTTCTGCAATCTCTTTATATTCTCGATAAAGCTTTTGCAGACGGAGTGTCTGGATTCCGAGCACAATCAAGATCACCCCGAAAATTCCAAGAACAATGCACATAATCAATCCTGAAATTTCCATATCCGCTGCATATGCCGGATTAGAGAACCATTCTTCCACACAGATTGCTGCAACCAGAAGGAAAAATGTTCCTCCGATAATCCCCACAACTGACAGAATCTTTTTCATGATCAACATTTTATATTTCCTCCCCATCTAATCGTTTTCCACATTCCGGACAGAAACGTAGATTCCCTTCCAGCACAGTTCCACACTGTGAACAGTGTCTCTCTTTGCTTATAAGACGGCTTCCACACTCGGAACAGAACTTTGCATCCGCCAGAACTTCGCTCCCACACTGCGGGCAGAATTTTGATTTTCTATATCCGCCACGCAAATCTATATTCTGTGCCATAGAAGAAAACTGGTTCCCCATCTCTCTTCCAACGCCGAATCCCATTCCAAGTCCCATTCCGGTTCCCATCACAGAACCTGCATCTGCATTCCCGTGACTGACCGCATTTTCCAATGTATCAAAGGATCTCTCCTGTTGATAATTGTAGCCTATAATCTCCATCTCGGCACGCTTGGATAAAGCCTCCTTGAGTTTTCCCACAGACGGATCATCTTCCGGTGTACTGATTTCATTTACATAAAATGAAGTCAGTCCCAGTCCATACTCTTCCATTATCGGACAGATTGTCTCCTTCATATATTGTGAAATTTCATCTATGTACGCATTCATCTCAAGAATACTGATCTTTCTGTGAAGCAGATATGAAGAAATCGTATCCTTTATCTTCGTCACATACAAACTTCTGAAATACTTCGTTACAGTCTCTGCGTCAAAAACATTCATGGTTGTCACAAGTTTTGTCAGAAACTTCACCGAATCTGTTACATGAATTCCAAACGCTCCATTCGAGCGTATCGGAATAAATATTCCATACTTTGGATCCTGAATCTGAATCGGTGTTGGCGTTCCCCACTTAATATCCAGGTAATATCCTTTATTAATATACCATACTTCTGCCTTGAACGGAGATTTCCCGCCAAACGGAAGATTAATAATCTTATTCAGAATCGGAATATTCTTTGTATCCAACGTATGCGTTCCGGGTCCGAACACATCTGCCACACTTCCACCTTTTACAAGCACGGCTTCCTGTGACTGATTAACTACCAGCTGCGACCATGTTCCAAGCTCTTCACCTGGATATTTCCATGCGAAGACATCCGGCCTTCCATTATATTTTATAACATCCATTACTCCCATCTTAAAGCCCCCCGCTTTTTCTGATTTATAGCGTCTCACTGACAGATTCCGTCTGCGTCATACTACAGATACATTTATCATAGCTTTCCTGTCGAGAAGTGTCAACCACTATAAAAAGGGTAGGATGTCAAAAACTTTCCATTTCAGAATGTCCATCTAACCATAAATCAATCTGTTTTAATACAGAAGAAAAGTCCGGCTTATCAAGCCCCGGCCCAGGATAATAATTAATCCATAAATTTCGAAGAAATTCATTTTGGTCAAATACCCTTGTCAAGTCTGCAGTTCTTTCAGAGCCTCTCCGATATCTTCATTCATGCAGACAGACTTTTTCCTTATTTCTTCCGGTGCATATGCTTCACGCTGGTTCAGACACACATAAAATGCATGTTCAAATGTGTTTGTCATCTGCCAAAACGGATATTTTATAATAACAGGAGTATTATATCCTACACCTAATTCAAGGAATACTATTTTCTGCTTTTTATGCTCCTGTATAAATTTCTCGTACCGTTCTGCTGCCTGGTGCCATCCGTCATCTTCAACAAATGTCTGATCCGATCTGAGATTCATACTCATCGGTTTGCCACAGTGTGGGCAATATGGAATCAGACCCGTTGGAACCGTAAGCTTTATTTCTCCATCTTCCGGTTTTTGCAGTTCTCCATCTTTTATCTGAAATCCCTGACTCAGCACCATTTTTTTAATGATTTCTTCATTGTCATAGTTTTCCTTATGGCAAGGCTCACTACATTGAAACAGACCATAATCTCCCTGTGTATAAAAAATTCTGTTTTTATCAAAGCCGACTTTTTGGAAACAATGATCCACATTTGTCGTCAGTACAAAATAATCCTTCTTTTTCACCAGATCATACAAGTTCTGATATACCGGTTTTGGCGCATCCATATATCGATTAATGTCGTTCATCTTCCTCTTTAAAAACATTAAATATCACCTTTATTTCTGATTTCGTCTTTTCTTTATATTGCTTTACTGTCTGTACTGCAAGCTCAGCAGCTCTTTTATTTTGAAACATAAATACACCTGTTGAAATACAACAAAAAGCAATACTCTTTACTTCATTTTCATCAGCTATCCTAAGACATGATTCATAGCAGGATATCAGTAACTGCTCATGTTCCTTTTTCAACTTTCCCTGCACAATCGGACCAACTGTATGAATCACATGATCACAAGGCAGATTAAATGCTGGGGTGATCTTTGTCTGCCCTGTCGGTTCTTCATGTCTCTGTTTTATTATCATATGATCAAATATCTTCTTCTGCCATTCTGATACAGGATTCCGTTATGTAATATCCCTTTTCTTTTACATTTACATTTCCCAGAATATATGTCTCTCGGAAAATTGGATTCACGCCAAGATTAAAATACTCCACTTCCGCCTTATCGATACAGAAAATAATTCCGATTTTTCTTGTATCTCCCGGATATACATTCGCAAGATACGGCTGTTCTTCAAAAATGATATCCTTTAACACGGAAGCACCTCCCCGCATTTTACAAATTTATCGTAATCTCTGTATTTTTCCATCTGACAGATCCAGACATCTGCCAGTCGGTCTTCAAAAATATTGACCACTTTACTGTCTGTCACCCTTCTGCATGCCATAATATCTCCGTTCGAAGATATGGTAATATGACAGTTTCCACAGTTACAGCCACCATAGATCATTCCTGCCTCTGTACTCTCAGGAAGCTTAAACTGTCCCGTTTCATATTCATACAGCGTCCACAAATGATCCTTTTTATTAAAATAGGTCTCGCATCCTGCCTTTTCATATGCCTTATACTTTGCATCACAGACTTCCAAAAGTTTTCTGTATTCTTCCGGTGTCATGCTTGTATCAACTTCACCACCTGTAGGCACATAGCGTGAAAATGCAAAAATCTTTGCTTTCGCCTTTACAACTATTATCTATTTGCATAATCAATCAAAATCTTTTTGCAACTACTACAACGATAAGCTTCACAATGAGGGATTCCGCCTGAACCTTTACTCAGTTCCAAATCGTCCGATTTTTTAATACGAAAAACTTTTATCGGATTATCAACTGCAAAAGTAATGTCTCGTGAGCTCATTAGGTATCCTCTTATCATTTCTTCACCACAATATGGACATTTCATGCTGATTTGCCTCCCTCGTAAAACTTTAATTATTTTTTTTCGCAATAATATTGCAAATAAAACGATTAGAACTAATATAATTATCAAAAAATAAATTTTATTTGACCTTGGTATCCTAATCCAATCCACTGCAATACTATTATTAACACAAAAACTAATAACGCCCAATAATTTCTTTTCACTCTTCTCCCTCCTGATGAATTCAAGATTAAGTTACACATCCAACAACTCGATTAACTTATCAAGAAATGCCTCTTCCCCCCATGTATTAATTTTGAAAAATACAGCTTGGCTTCCTCCCGCTGTAATTGCGGAAAGTTGAACTGGATCTTTGTCATTTTGAAAAAGTGTAATATTAAGACTCACTCTGTTTCCTCCAGCATAGCTGTAACGCTCAAAAACACGAACGCTGCAACGCGCAGTTCCACTTCGAAAGTCACTGGCATCTTCTAACGTTGCTGACATACTGCCATTTATTATTCCGTCTTCAATTTTGGAAAGTAACTGATCAAAATCTTCATTTATATATCTTTCTATTTTTGCCATGCAAAACACCTTCCTCTCAACTATCTACACTGAAATCTGGATCACTATTTAATTCCTGGAACATTTTTCTGCATCGATTGCCAATACAAACATCAGAGCATCCAACGCATTTCCTGGATCCTGTACATCGATGATATAAGTATCTGTCATATGAAACAGTTCTTTACTAACCCGTGCAATTGAATAACCGCTTCGATCAAGAATACTATAATCCCATTCCATAATGGTTCCATCAATATGCCATCCATTGTAATCAATATTATAATGCGGCGTCAGGAACGAGAATTCTTTGCTCAGACATCCGATATAACTGCCATTTTTATAAATTTCGAATTTAGGAAGGAAGGTAAGAACTTTCTCAACAACCATTCCTACTTCATTTCCATAGGCATCATAAATTATAAGTTTATGCCCCCAGGCCAACTGGCCTTTTACTACATAAACAGTGTTGCCTGCTTCATCATAGATATCGTAGCTGTCAAACCATGAAAACAACTTTTGTTTAAACAATAGCTTCATAACTTTTCACCACTCTCTCCAACAAATATAATAGTTTCTTTATAAGTACCATAATACCATGCCAGAACACATAAAAAATATACTAAATTTCATTTTTCACATTGGAACCTGTTTTTTATCTGTCCGGCTGTTGTATATATGGAGGAATCTTCATACAACTATCGGATTTTGATATGGCTACAGAATAAAATTTTTTAAATAGTGATAATACATGCATGATAAAAGGTGCCGCAAAGCGACACCCTTAAATATGTACTGATATTTATTTTTAGTCCAAACTATTCCTCATCCAAAATTGTATCAAGAGCCATAAGTTCTCCCGGTTCAAGTGTTGAATAATAAACGGTGAATGGCTTACACTTCTTTAAATTTCGAATGCTTGGACAATGCCATTGTCACTGCAAATCCAACAACAAGTGAGATCAGAATTCCGATCATATAATTCAGCATTCCGCCGGACTTGATGCATACGAATCCGATGATTCCTGCTGCTCCCGGGGAGATATTCTGAACATTTGTCAGTGTCACATAAGCACATCCTACAGCAGAACCGAACATTGCTGCATAGAATGGATATTTCATCTTCAAGTTGACTCCGAACATTGCCGGTTCTGTAATACCAAGCAGTGCTGAGATACCGGAAGAAACTGCGATACTCTTCATCTTCTTATCCTTTGCACAGAACATTGCTGCCAGTGTTGCTCCACCCTGAGCCACATTGTTGCATGCTGCGATTGCAAAGAGGAAAGATCCGCCTGCTGCAATCAACTGGATATCAACCGGGAGAAGACTGTGGTGCATTCCTGTCATTGTTAATGGCGCATAGATAAATCCGAAAATAAATCCACCGACAACACCTAATGTATCATGGAGCCACAGAATACCATTTGTAATCCAGTCTCCGGCTGTACGCATCACTCCACCTACCACTGTAAATGTAAGGAATGCTGTTACGAGTACGGAAAGTGCAGGTGTCAGGAGGTTGTCCAGATATTCCGGAACTACTTTGTGAAGTTTCTTCTCGATAAATGCAAGGATTGCTGCCGCTGCAAGTACCGGAAGTACAGTTCCCTGATATCCAACTTTCTCAATTGTCAGCGCTCCGATATGCCATACCGGAACCGTTCCCTCTGTAATGGCTGTACCATAAGAATATGCATTCAGAAGATCACCGGATACCATGATCATTCCCATAACTGCTCCAAGATAAGGATTGCCACCGAACATCTTTGTTGCTGAGAACCCTACAAGGATTGGCAGGAATGCATATGCTGCACTTGCAAATGTGTTGATCATAGATGCAAGATCTGCAATATTCGGATATACTTCAACAAGTGACTTTCCTGAGACAAAAAGTCCTTCTGCTGTCAGAACATTGTTCAGACCCATCAGAAGACCGCTGGCAACCAGTGCCGGAATAATCGGTACGAATACATCCGCCAGCATCTTTACCAGTTTCTGTAACGGATTCATCTTCTGGTCAGCAGCCTTTTTCACTTCATTTTTTGTACTTTCTTTGATGTCTGCATACTGAATAAAATATTTGTATACTTCATCTACTGTACCACTTCCGATGATGATCTGGAACTGACCGCCTGTGGAAAACTGTCCTTTTACAAGCTCTGTCTTGAGAATTCCATCTACATCTGCTTTGCTCTCATCTTTTAATACCAGACGTAATCTGGTTGCGCAGTGAGCCGCGCTGATTACATTTTCTTTTCCGCCTACCAGACGCAGAAGTTCACTTGCTGCATTCTGGTAACTCTGCTCTTTACTCATTCTAACTCCTCCTGTAACTTCATTTCTTTTCTATCTCAATCAGGATTTTCTTAGTACCATCGTTGTACTTGAAAAGTCCTGTCTGATTCTTGGTATTCTGATTCCTGCATACATCAGTTCATCCCCGCCATACTCCTGCCCGGTCTCACAATCTGTGTAAACTGCATCCGGATCCAGTCCTTTTAAGCGAATTACCGGAACCCTGTAGGCTGAGCGTGCAAGGATCTGCACGTGAGTGAAGATGACTTCCATTCCATCTTCTGAAACAATATTCCAGGCACTTTGATTCTCCTGAAATGAATCCGCCAGCCGGTAATAAGTTCCGAACTGTACGGTTCTTCGTCTCCTTTTATATTCTGCAATCTGCTCTCTGACTTCTTTCTTCTCTTCTTTTAAAAGCTTCTTCAAATCCAGTTCATATCCAAGATTGCCTGCTGCCGCCACGGCAAATCTTGTAGCAAGCGGTGTGGTCCGTCCGACCTGATGATTCGGACATGCTGACACATGCGCTCCCATTGTAACTGTCGGAAACAGAAAGCTTGTTCCATGCTGGATTTTCAGCCTGCAGACCGCATCTGTATTATCGCTGGTCCATGTCTGTGGCATGTAATAAAGCATTCCTGCATCGAATCTGCCACCTCCACTGGAACAGCTTTCAAACAACACCTGTGGAAAACGTTCTGTCAATGTCTCCATTACCCGGTAAAGTCCAAGCACGTAGCGGTGTGAAAGTTCATTCTGATTTTTCCTGTCAAGATAAGCACTTCCAAGATCTGTCAGATGCCGGTTCATATCCCATTTCACATAACTGATATTTCCCGTTACCAACACCTTACTGACTGCTTCGATCAGATATTCGCAAACTGCCGGATTCGACAGATCCAGTACCAGCTGATGTCGGCTGAGTATTGGTTCGTAGAGCGGACTTCGGATCACCCAGTCTGGATGCTCCCTGTAAAGATCACTTTCCCTTGAAATCATCTCCGGTTCAAACCAGATTCCGAAATCAATCCCCTTCTGTTTCACCTTTTCGGCAAGACTCTGCAGTCCATCCGGAAATTTCTTCTTATCTTCCGTCCAGTCCCCCAAGGAAGTCGTATCTGTATTTCTTCCCTTGAACCAGCCATCATCCATCACCAGAAGTTCGATTCCAAGTTCCGCTGCTTCTTCCGCTAGCGTCAGCATTTTCTCTTCATTGATCTCAAAATACATACCTTCCCAGCTATTCAATAGAACTGGCCGTTCCCGGTCTCTGTACCATCCCCGGCAGACGCGCGTTCTGTATAACTTATGAAATGTATTCGACATTCCGGAAAGTCCATTTACACTATAGACCAGTACAGCCTCCGGTGTGCAAAAGCTTGTTCCCGGTGCAAGCTGCCATCCAAACTGATACGGATTAATTCCAAGCTGTACCCTGATTGTTCCATACTGTCCACACTGAACACATCCATAGAAGTTTCCACTGTAAATCAGGTTTACTCCAAGCACTTCCCCTTGCTCTTCCGTAGTCCCGGGACTTAACAATCCGATAAATGGGGTTGCCTGTGGGCTGCTCGTTCCACGACTGCTTTCAATCGTGACTGAATCCGCACACAATGGACGTCGATACACGTTTTTCTCTTCTGTATGTGCACCGGATAATGTCAGTACATCATATTCCTGTGTTGGAAGATCCATGTTCATGCTTAAGAATCGACAGATTTCTATCGGTTCTGTTCCGTCATTGATCCATTTTGCGAATCGTGTGACCACTGCATCTTCATAGATGGTGTAATATAACAGAATTCTCTGATTTCTCACCTTATCCTGAAGCGTAATCTCCAGTGTCATTGCCTCGGTGTCCGCATCAGTATAGACATGTGGCAGGCCATCCGGAGCGATCTTTCCACTCAGAATGCGATAGCCGTTATAGAAAAATCTTGCGTTTTTATCTCCATTTCCATCTTCTAGTTCGTAAGCTGGACTTCGGAAGTCCCCCTGTCCGGACTCCGGAAATTCCCTCAACTGTGTATCCAGAGAAAATGTCCTGTCTTCCGCTATCGGATTCGCACAGAATCCACGGTCGTAATAATAATCCTTGATGCCGCTGTGCCATCTCTTTATTCTTTTTCCGTAGTAACAATGCTTTAAATATCGTTGTTTTTCTACTTGAATCACATAACTGATCTTATCGTTGTATAGATGAAAAACCTGCTGTTCTTCCTCAAAACTGATCTGCATTCTATTCCTCCACTCTCTCATTCTGCTTCATTTCATCGCTTGACTAAATGCATTATAACTTCCATCTCTTTTCACTTTCAATGGTAATGCAGATTAGTGAATGGTAATTTCTTGCTATTTTTTATTGATTGCTATATTATAATATCGGATATAAAAACCCAAAACTAAGATTTCTACAGATTGTTTCGTGTTGCGCCCCGCAATCTTCATTTATTTTGAAAGGAGTACTTTTTTATGACAAACACAAAATCATCTGCAACCGCCTTTTGATTCCGTCGGTTTTCATATAACCTCTGCGCTTCCCCTCCAGACACTTCGTGGAATCGGCATGCATCACATCACTTCCCATGACTATCATTGGGATAACCGAGTCCGCAAAAACTCTTATGTATTACTTCAGTACACGATTTCAGGAAAAGGAAGTTTCCAGACACCAGACCATACCTATCCTCAACAGGCGGGTGATCTCTTCCTTGTTCAAGTACCCGGAGACAGCCAATACTCATTACCCGATGATTCGGAATGCTGGGATGTTCTTTATCTAGAATTTTCCTCCGAGTGTCTCCCTCTTCTCTACCACATTCATCAATCCTGTGGACCTGCTTTCCACCTGGAAGCATCCAGTACTTTACCTGAACAGATGAAACAGCTCTATGCTGATGCGATTTCCAATCAGTTAGCATCGGTATTTGATAATTCCAAAGCGGCCTACGCCTTTCTTTTAGATCTGGCAGATTATGCATTGGAACACCCGGCACTTTCTTCACCTCGTGTTACACTGGCCAAGAATTATCTGGATTCCAATTATTACAACACGGATCTGAACCTTGACGAAGTCGCTGATGCCGTCGGGCTGTCCAAGTATCATCTTTGCAGAGAATTCAACCATCTCTATGGAATCTCGCCCGGAAAATATCTGGCGAATCTGCGTCTTCAGAAATCCTGTGCGCTTCTTTTACAGAGCCGCCAGCACACAATTGCCGAAATCGCCTCCATGGTCGGATTTTCAAATGATAATTATTTTTGTAAGGTCTTTCGAAAAGCTTTCGGAACTACACCAACTCAATATCGGCTTCAAAATCAGAACTATGATCTTGTCCGCGTTCTCCATGATTCGCATCCCAGGATTCCATCTGATAAATAACCGCCTCATATGGTCTGAGTTCTGTAATTTTTTCCGCGGCAGGCGTATCTGCATAATTACTAAGCATGACCTGCCCAGCTCTCTTACACTGTAACTTTCTTGTCTTCTCATGAAAGTTACAGATAATCAGCCATTTTTCCTCCTCCAGCGTTCTTGTATAGATATAAAGGTCTTCATCCTCCGGGAACAGCAGTTGATAAGTTCCGTATACCATAACTTCATGTTCTTTCCGAAGCTGAATCAATTTCTGATAATGATAGAAAACAGACTCTGGATCCGCTAATGCCTGTTCTGCATTGATTTCCTTATAATTTGGATTGACTCTGTACCATGGAATTCCTTCTGTAATCCTGCATTCTTTTCGGCATTCCACTGCATCGGTGTCCTTGCATTATCCCTCGCCTTCGCCCGGATTGCATACATGGTCTCTTCCTCTGTAAATCCCGCTTTCAGGCGTTCTTGATAAATGTTCTGTGTCTCAATATCAGGGAATTCATCAATCGTCTGAAATGGAACATTCGTCATTCCAATCTCTTCCCCCTGATAGATATACGGTGTCCCCTTCATTCCATGAAGCAGTGTCGCAAGCATTTTTGCAGACAGGACACGATAGTCTCCGTCATTTCCCCAACGGGAAACGATTCTTGGGAGATCATGATTATTCCAAAATAAACTGTTCCATCCATGACCTTCTAACTCTGTCTGCCATTTGCTGAAAACACACTTCAGATCCGGCAGATAAAGTGGTTTCAAATCCCATCTTTGTCCGCCCGGTTTCTTATCCAGCTGAATCTGTTCAAACTGGAAGATCATACTAAGTTCTTTTCTTGCCGGATCAGTATATAATCTTCCGATCTCCGGGGTCGCCCCCCAGCACTCACCAACCGTCATGCTGTCCCTGTGACCAAAGGTCGCTTCGTTCATCTCTTGCAGGTATTTATGAAGCATCGGCCCATTCTCTTTGATCTTCTGATCCGGTATCTTTCCAATCAGATCAATCACATCCATACGGAAACCTGCAATCCCCTGATCCAGCCACCAGTTCATCATGTCATAAATTTTCTGCCGCAGCTTCGGGTTCTCCCAGTTCAGATCTGGCTGTTTCTTACTGTAAAAATGCAGATAATACTCATCCGTCTCCGGCGAATACTCCCATGCACTTCCACCGAAATTTGACATCAGATCATTCGGTGGCTGTCCATCTTCACCTTTCCTCCAGATGTAGTAGTCCCGATATGGATTATCCAGGCTTTTCTTTGCTTCTATGAACCATGGATGTTCATCTGATGTATGGTTCACTACCAGATCCATAATGATTTTGATATCATTATCTTGACATTTTTGTATCAATATCTTCATATCTTCCATTGTTCCAAACTCCGGGTAAACCGTACGGTAATCAGAGATATCATATCCATTGTCATCCTGCGGCGACTGATAGATTGGACAGATCCAGAGTACATTAACTCCCAGTTTTTTCAGATATTCAATTTTCCCTGTAATTCCTGGAATATCCCCCATTCCATCCCCATTGCTGTCCGCAAAACTCCGAGGATATATCTGATAAACGACACTGCTCTGCCACCATTTCTTCTCCATCTTATGTCCCCTTCTTGCTTTTTTATTCGAACCAAGTATAATACAAAAAAATAAAACGATACTTTCATTATTTTATCAAAAAATAACACAATATTATGCACCAGTTCAGCCATGCGGCTGTATAAGGACAGACTATCGTTATAAGCTCGCTTATATAAAATAGTCTGTTCTTATGACAGACATAGGGCAGACGCCCTAAGCAGGATTCGTCACGCAGTGTCGAATTCGAGTGCATGGCTGAACTGTTTCACTATAAGAAAGGAGATCACTCATGTCACGTTCCTTAAAAGAGACAAATTTTCACGGAACCCCTATGTTCCCCTTACAGATTTATTCTCATAAAGATAAGAACGGTTTCTATTCCGTTACTGCCCACTGGCATGAGGAACTGGAATTTCTCTATATTGAGGAAGGAACTATGCACGGAATCATTTCCGGAACCCCTTATGAAATGAAAGCCGGTGACTTCTATTTCATCAACTCTGGTGAACTGCATGAACTAAGCGCACACAACCATTCCCTGCATCATGCAATCGTTTTCGATCCTCAATTACTTAATTTTGATTTGTATGATGCCTGTCAGTACAATTTCATCCAGCCAATCACACAGAAGAAACTGCTCTTCCCAAACAACATCTCCAGTGCTCTCAGTCAGGAAGAACAAGAAAGTCTCCGACAGCTTTTTCTTGAATTGATCTGTAATTACCACTACCCGGAACAATGTGCACTTCTCAAAATTAAGATCTGTCTTCTACAGATTTTGGAACTCTGTTTCCGCACAGAAATTCTTATACAGAACCAGACTACCGGAAAGCAGCTCTCCTCCATGAATCTGCTGAAGGAAGTGCTTGATTTTATCCGGTCACATTACGCCGAAGAAATTACATTAAAAGAACTTGCTAACATTGCCTGCATGAGCCCGACCTATTTCTGCAGATATTTCCATCAGGAGATGGGAAAAACACCGTTCGCCTTCCTGAATGAATACCGCATCAAAAAAGCGGCTATCCTTTTGGATGACAGCTCACTGTCTGTTTCTGATATTGCCATTAACTGTGGATTTGACAACATCAGCTATTTCATTCGTAAGTTCAAAGAATACCAGGGAATCACCCCCAAAAAATACAGAAGCCGGAAGATGCCAGAATAATATTTCTTTATTTGAGAAATATTCAGCAAACAAGTAGCAAGTACAACATTATAGGGATCTTTAAAAGACAAAGATGACCCAGTAAGTGGATGTAGAAATAGTATGATATCATGTGAATAACAATCGGAATTGATAAAGGATCATCTGCATGAAACGATTATTATGTTCGCACTTTTCAAGTGTAGGAAATTTGATAAAAAAAGAAATTGAAAAAAGGACTAATTTTTATGAACAATGTAAAAGAGAGAATCAAAATATTTTCAGGAGCGCAGCTAAATACATCGCTTTTCTATCCATGCTTATCGATCACACAAACAAAGCGTTAATCTATCCGAATTTGGATGGAGGAGCTTGAATCGGTTGAGTGACTTTTTTGATATTTTAGGAAGAATTGCATTTCCAATATTCATCTCCCTTCTCGTCAGTCGAGTAGACTAAGACCTCTCAATCTTAGCCCCTCACAGATCCGTACGTGCGGCTTTCCCGCATACGGCTCCTCATAGTAACATTCGCTTCAATATAAACAATAGTACGTTTCTCTGACTCCGCAGTGCCACATAACACTCGCCATATCGCATTACATGATATTGTCTTCCGCACCAGTTAAGACGTCGACCGACTGAAGTTAACGTTTCGAAGCTCAATCACTATTCAACCTGCTTTCTTGCTGTCTACGCTTGTCAGATGCCGTTACCGGCATCATCCCAAGACTCGCTATTATCTGGTTGGCTAAACCTTGGATAAACCGGAATCCCACCGGCTTGACTACACACCCTTAGCTGGGCGCACAACTGGAATTT
>ENA-OQIO01000616-OQIO01000616.1-human-gut-metagenome-genome-assembly--contig:-NODE-616-length-18576-cov-2.401865_pt1 | contig 18576 bp, 21 predicted proteins | sample MGYA00242573_ERZ504737 | MGnify/ENA primary metagenome ERZ504737 (study PRJEB26092, sample SAMD00036203) | human gut metagenome | host: Homo sapiens | study: EMG produced TPA metagenomics assembly of...
TTATCTTTCTCACCCTGACTCTCTATATACTGATGGATTGTTTCAACAGGTGCTATATTTCAAAGATTTCTTTTGTTCTCTCTGACATCTTATCGTCCAGCATCTTTCTGCTATATTTCATAACTATGATCAAACAAAAACACTGAATGAGAATTATTATCTAAACTCATTATGTACACTCACTTATTGCTTATTTCGACCGTCCAAATTCCAAGAGCATATTGTTCTTTTCTCTATTATAATATATTTATTGTGTCAGAACAAGTGTTTTGTGATTTTTTATAAATTTGAGCAGACATGCTTGAATGTGCAATTCATCCCATCACCTATAGGACGCCGCTGAAAAACTGTTTTTTCATACTATATACAGTGTCTCAAAGTTGATTGATGTACTTTATTTTGTGTTAATTTATACGCAAAAAGGACTTTTTCAGTGGCCTTCCTATAGAGGTGAGGGAATTCTTGCTACGGTTGTTAAACAAAAGAATACCGCTGTGTAATGTAACAAAAAAGACCCTGAAGAACTGTATTTCTACAATTCTCCAAGGTCAAATTTTACGTTTGGACACTTTAGGGCTGGTTGGCTATTTTACCTCTTTAGAGGATATTTCGCTTTGCCCCTTAACAATATGCTAATTATGCATTCTTCTCTGCGATAGCTGCCTGTGCTGCTGCAAGACGAGCGATCGGTACACGGAATGGTGAGCAGGATACATAGTTAAGACCGATCTTGTGGCAGAATTCTACAGAAGACGGATCTCCACCATGCTCGCCGCAGATACCTACGTGAAGGTTCGGGTTAACCGGTTTGCCGAGTTCGATAGCCATCTTCATCAGCTTGCCAACGCCAACCTGATCCAGTTTTGCAAATGGATCGTTCTCAAAGATCTTAGCGTCATAGTATGCATTGAGGAATTTACCTGCATCATCACGGGAGAAGCCGTATGTCATCTGAGTAAGGTCGTTTGTACCGAAGCAGAAGAAGTCTGCTTCTTTAGCGATCTCATCAGCTGTAAGAGCAGCTCTCGGGATCTCGATCATTGTACCAACTTCATACTGAAGGTCAGAACCAGCGGCTTTGATCTCAGCATCAGCTGTCTCAACTACGAATTTCTTAACATATTTAAGCTCTTTTACATCGCCAACAAGTGGGATCATGATTTCCGGTTTGATTGTCCAGTCCGGATGAGCTTTCTTAACTTCGATTGCTGCGCGGATAACTGCTGTTGTCTGCATCTTAGCGATTTCAGGATAAGTAACAGCAAGACGGCATCCACGATGTCCCATCATCGGGTTGAACTCATGAAGAGAAGCGATGATAGTCTTGATCTGCTCTACAGTTTTGCCCTGAGCATCTGCAAGTTTCTTGATGTCAGCTTCATCTGTAGGAACGAACTCATGAAGAGGCGGATCCAGGAAACGGATAGTAACAGGGTTACCTTCCAGAGCTTCAAAGAGACCTTTGAAGTCATCCTGCTGATATGGAAGAACTTTTGCAAGTGCTTTCTCTCTCTCTTCTGCTGTTTCGGAGCAGATCATTCACGGAATGCATCGATACGTCCCTCACCGAAGAACATATGCTCTGTACGGCAAAGACCGATACCTTCTGCACCAAGCTCTACAGCTTTCTTAGCATCTGCAGGAGTATCTGCGTTTGTACGAACTTTCATTGTTCTGTACTTGTCAGCCCATGCCATGATGCGTCCGAACTCACCAGCGATTGTAGCGTCTACAGTCGGGATGATTCCGTCGTAGATGTTACCGGTTGTACCATCGATGGAGATGAAGTCTCCTTCGTGGAATTCTTTACCAGCAAGTGTGAATTTCTTGTTTTCTTCGTCCATAGCGATATCACCGCATCCGGATACACAGCACTCACCCATACCACGGGCAACAACTGCTGCGTGAGATGTCATACCACCACGAACTGTCAGGATACCCTGAGCAGATTTCATACCTGTGATGTCTTCCGGAGATGTCTCAAGACGTACAAGTACGACTTTTTCTCCTCTTTCAGCCCATTCAACAGCGTCATCAGCTGTGAATACGATCTTACCGCAAGCAGCTCCAGGAGAAGCGCCAAGGCCTTTACCCATTGGTGTAGCAGCTTTCAGAGCAGCAGCATCAAACTGTGGGTGAAGAAGAGTATCAAGGTTACGTGGGTCGATCATAGCTACAGCTTCTTCTTCTGTTCTCATTCCCTCATCAACAAGGTCACAAGCGATCTTTAAAGCAGCCTGAGCTGTTCTCTTACCGTTACGTGTCTGAAGCATATACAGTTTACCATGCTCTACAGTAAACTCCATATCCTGCATGTCTCTGTAGTGTTTTTCAAGTGTTTCGCAAACCTGTTTGAACTGTACGAATGCTTCCGGGAATTTCTGTTCCATTTCGGAGATGTGCATAGGTGTACGAACACCGGCAACAACGTCTTCACCCTGAGCATTTGTAAGGAATTCACCAAACAGACCGTTAGCTCCTGTAGCAGGGTCACGTGTGAAGGCAACACCTGTACCACAGTCATCACCCATGTTACCAAATGCCATCATCTGTACGTTAACTGCTGTACCCCAGGAATACGGGATATCGTTGTCACGACGATATACGTTCGCACGTGGGTTGTCCCAGGAACGGAATACGGCTTTGATAGCACCCATTAACTGTTCCTTAGGATCAGTTGGGAAATCAGCACCGATTTTTGCTTTATATTCAGCTTTGAACTGTTCAGCTAATTCATGAAGGTCTTCTGCAGTAAGTTCAACATCCTGCTTAACACCTCTTTTAGCTTTCATCTCATCGATAAGTTCTTCGAAATATTTCTTTCCGACTTCCATAACTACATCAGAGTACATCTGGATGAATCTTCTGTAGCAGTCCCATGCCCAACGAGCATTGCCGGATTTTTCAGCAAGTACGTTAACAACGTCTTCATTTAAACCAAGGTTCAGGATAGTATCCATCATACCTGGCATAGAAGCTCTCGCACCAGAACGAACGGAAACAAGCAGAGGATTTTCTTTGTCACCGAATTTCTTTCCGGTAACTCCTTCCATTTTGGTGATTGCTTCCATGATCTGAGCCATGATCTCATCATTGATCTGTCTTCCGTCTTCATAGTACTGAGTACAAGCTTCTGTTGTGATTGTGAAGCCCTGAGGTACAGGAAGACCAAGGTTTGTCATTTCAGCAAGGTTGGCACCTTTACCACCCAGAAGGTTTCTCATATTAGCGTTACCTTCTGTAAACATGTAAACCCATTTTGCCATTTTACATTTTCCTCCTAAATTATTGTTCTTTTGTAACTATTCAGCATTCTGTTGTGAAGTAACTGAACAGCCACACCTTTCGCACATAAGTAAATATATGTTTCTTATACGCACATAATTATTTTATAGAATTTGTGTCATTTCGTCAAGGTTATTCTGCTAAAATTAGCTAAAATTTTATACATTCTGCATAAAGTGATTTATTTTATTATTCTTATTATTGTTAAGGTTTTCTCAGTCCTTTATTCTGGTCTTTATCTGCATTTTTCTCTCACATCTCATATATAACAGGAAAAAACGGGAAGCAAAACAGATAAGTTGATCTGCCCGGCTGCCCGTTTATAATTTTTATCAATTATTTCTTTCTGCCTTTTTTCATGTTCAGTACCAGATGTCTCGGCATACCATTTACCATAATAGGCTGATAATCTCCCTGGATCAGAGGTTTAATATAGTCTACAAAATCCTTAGTTACGTTTGTAGCATCTTTATTCATCCATTCTCTCGGAACAAGTTTCTCCTCATTTGCGATTCTGTGTACATCGTAGATACCTGTAGCTGCCATGTAGGGATCATCGGAAACACGGTCGATAACAACCATCTTACCTGTGTCACCTTCATCTGCAGCTTTAACTGCAGCACCACCTACCATGAATGCTTCATCAATATCCACTCTGGATGCCATATGGGAAGCACTTCTCTGTAATGTGGAAAGTTCAACAGCTCTTGTCTTGCATCCGCACTCCGCTGCCAGGAAGTTTGCCAGATAAGTGGCTGTTCCCTGAAGCTGTTTGTGTCCAAATGCATCCACATAGTCTCCCACGCTTCCAAGCTCACATACATATCTTCCGTCTGCCAGCTTGATTCCCTCGGAAACTGCGATTACAATAGATGCTTTTTTATTCAGAAGATCTTTTACTTTTGCAAGGAATTTCTCAACATCAAAAGGCACTTCCGGCAGATAGATCAAATCCGGTCCGTCGCAGTCCTCAGATTTTGCCAGTGCTGTGGCACCTGTAAGCCATCCGGCATTACGTCCCATGATCTCCATGATCGTTAATCATATTTTTCTTATAAGTAAGTCCCAATGCATCGCGGATCACTTCTTTTGTGGATGCGCCGATATATTTTGCAGCACTTCCGAATCCGGGTGTATGGTCTGTCAGCGCCAGGTCATTGTCGATTGTTTTCGGAACACCAAGGAACTTCTGAGTCTGTCCTGTAAGAATCGCATAATCAGACAGTTTCTTGATCGTATCCATGGAATCATTTCCGCCAATGTAGATAAACGCATAGATATCCAGTTTATTTAAGATCTCAAAAATTTTCTCATAAATTGCTTTATCTTCGTGAATCTCAGGAAGCTTGTAACGACAGGAACCTAAAAATGCAGATGGTGTTCTCTTGAGTAATTCGATATCCAGTTCTGAATGAATCTGTGTTGACAGATCAATATACTGTTCATCCAACAGTCCCTGAATGCCGTGAAGCATTCCGTATACTTTGTCAAATCCTCGTTCAATGGCATTCTTATAAACTCCGGCAAGACTGGAATTGATTACTGCAGTAGGTCCTCCTGATTGTCCAACAATGATATTTCTTTTTTTCGCCATAGCAATGACCTCCTTGTTTTCACGTTTTGTTCATTATGTCTTAGAGTGTGTCTGAAAAATGCTTTACGCAAGATGTGCGTCACAATTTTTCAGACGCGCTCTGGTCCCGCAGGACTCGTTGAGGTAAATTGTAACAAATATTTTTTTTATTCGTCAATCATTTATTGTGGTTTTTACACATATGATTTCTGTGTTTCGTCACTATATCAGTGTATTTTTCAATTTACCACGACATTTCAGATCTATTTTTGTATATTTATAACTATAATTAATCCGGCCCATGTGTTATACTTATAGACAGATTGATTCCGGCATCAACTTATAGCAATCAAAACCTTTTTTAAAATTGCCGGACATCAATGTCCGTGACTATTCGGTACCTTCGCAGTTACGAACCAAAATGCATTTCAAATCACCTTCGGTGATTTGCAGGATACTGCCAGCTGAACAGTTACACAATATTTATCGATCAAGGAGGATTCATTTATGATCCATACAATTGAAAACGACTATCTTAGAGTATCTGTAGACGATCATGGTGCTGAGCTTTGCAGCATTTTTGATAAAGTACATAACAGAGAAGTGATCTGGCAGGCAGATCCGGCTTACTGGAAACGCCACGCCCCTGTTCTTTTTCCTAATGTGGGACGTCATTTTGAGGATCACTATCGTATTAATGGAGTCGAATATCCCTCCAGTCAGCATGGGTTTGCCAGGGACAGCGAATTTACCTGCGTGGATATGACTGCTGATTCCATCACCCATAGGCTGAAATCTTCTGATGCCACAAGAGAAAATTATCCATATGATTTTGAGCTGAAGATCAAGCATGTTCTGGAGAAGAACCAGGTCAGTGTATGCTGGGAAGTGATCAGCCTTAATGATGAAACCATGTATTTTACAATTGGCGGCCATCCTGCATTCAATGTACCTGCCGGAGGAATTGGCTCCCAGGAGCAATATCATCTTACTTTCGACGGCAGGGATTCCCTCTCCTATCTGCTGATCGACATGTCATCAGGCACCGCGGTCGCAGATAAAGCTTATACACTGGAGCTTGAGAATGGTTCCTGCCTTATTGATGCTCACATGTTTGACAAAGATGCCCTTATTTTTGATGACCAGATTGAAAAGGCCGGCATCGCTTTCCCTGACGGAACTCCTTATGTGGAACTGATCTGTCATGGATTTCCAAGCTTTGGCATCTGGTCCGTCCCGGGTTCTCCTTTTGTATGTCTTGAACCATGGATGGGACGCTGTGATGATTTTGGATTTAAGGGCGAGCTTCCGGAAAAGAAATATATCAACACTCTGGACAAGGATGAAATTTTTACTGCATCATATGAAATAAAAATTTATTAATTTTCTCCATTTATCCTGAAGCTGTGCTATAATGTCACAGTATATGAAAGTCATCCTGTCCGGTATCCACGAATTTACCCATGCAGACATGACTGATTCATGGCAGCCACTCAGGACTTTCATAGAAAAACACAGGAGGAAATTTCCATGACTAGAGAAGAATTTCAGAAGCTGACACAGGATGTTGTACTGCTCGACGGTGCTACCGGTTCCAATCTTATGGCCGCCGGAATGCCAAGAGGAATCTGTACAGAAGCATGGATCATGGAGCACAAAGAAGTTCTGCAGAATCTGCAAAAGGCTTATGTTGAAGCAGGAAGCCAGATCGTATACGCACCTACTTTCGGCGGAAACCGTTACAGTCTCGGACTTCACGGACTGCAGGATAAGCTTGCGGAAATGAACCATGCACTTGTAAATATTTCCAGAGAGGCAGTAGGACATAAGGTCTATGTTGCCGGTGATATTACCACAACAGGCAAGATGATGGACCTGCCGGTGATCTCACCTATGAGATGGCATATGAAACATACTGTGAACAGATTAAGGTTCTTGAGGATGCAGGTGTTGATCTGATTGCTGCGGAAACCATGATCAATATCGAGGAAACACTTGCTGCACTGGATGCTGCTGCATCCGTAAGTTCTCTTCCTGTAATGTGTACAATGACCGTAGAAGCTGACGGAAGCATTTTCAGCGGAGGAAATGCTGTGGAGGCTGCGATTGCCCTTGAGGGTGCAGGTGCTGTGGCAGTTGGGATCAACTGTTCTGTAGGACCTGACCAGCTGGTATCCGTTGTCCGCAATATCAAAGAGAACGTATCCATTCCTGTCATTGCCAAACCTAATGCCGGTATGCCGACGATTGATGATCAGGGAAATGCCATTTACAGTATGGACGCCAAAAGCTTTGCTGAACATATGAAGGTTCTGATCGAAATGGTGCGTCTGTTGTTGGAGGATGCTGTGGTACTACTCCGGAATTCATCCGCGAGATAAGCAGAAGCTCGGAAGATAGATTTTGTATCTTCGACAGCCATAGTCAGACGAATAACGAATATTCGCAGCCAAAGCAGGGAACTTTCCTGATTCGGTTAAAGAGGGATATGACTCAAAAAAGCACATAACTTAGGATAGAATCTGTCTCAATCCGAGATATTCTCATCCTCTGTTATGTGCTTTTTGGTAATTGTCCGGCTTTCCTCTGTCCTGATTCTGCGAAAATACCATGGCAATTCTATAAACAATTGCGCTTTTTATTATCTGCTTTTCATCTACTTCACTTTGATTGCCTTCTTCGGACACATCTCCTGGCAGCAGAAACAGCGGATACACTTTCTGTAATCATATACCGGCGGCTTTCCTTTGCCTTTTCTGAAATCCACAGCTTTCCCCGGAACCGGACAGCTCTGCACACAGATCCCGCAGCGGACACATTTATCAGCTTCTATATATGGTTTTTTTCTGAAAAAATGTTTAACGCTCCCGCCATTCTTGTCCAGATATTCTTTCGCACTTCTGTGCGGTCTACATTAAAAGCCGGATTTCCGTATTTTTTCACTGCCTCTGCCATGGAAATCTCCCCGTCTGGTGTCAGAAGGGTAATCTCCTCTTCTTTCCATGTACCAAGTCCCATTTTCTCGCCATGATAGTTCGTCGGAACCATCTCCGGTTTCAGATAAACCAGACGGCTGAATACACTGTCCAGTGCAACCGGATCTGTGGACATCAGCAGTACATTCATAGGAACCGGATCTCCCGAACCCGGTCCGTTGCCCTCCATGGCCACGATCCCATCCATCACATACAGCTTCGGTGCCACACATTTATTCAGATCAATAAGCATTCTGGCAAAGCTGTCTGCACTCGGGTACTGCGTGTGCCCCTTCGCTTTATGGAATCCATATACAAACCCATAGCTGTTCTTAACCGCACCGGTGATACGTTCTAATGCATGTGTTTTCATCTTGCTCAGGGAAATCACACAGTCCTGCTCCAACAGTTCTTTTGGCAGGATAAATTCCTTTGCCTGGACTCCCTGCGGATAAGCAGTTTTCACGCCCTCAGAATAATCAACAGCCGGAATATGATATTTCTCCAGATAAGTATCCATTCCTGTTCCGCGAATCACTGCCTGAGTGGTTCCATGACCGCAGGAATCTGCAAGCACAATATTCTCATACCCACTTTCACGCAGGATTCCCGCAAAAACTCCTACTACAACCGGATGTGTGATCACTGCTTTCTCTACCTCTGCTTTTTTCAGCAGATTCGGCTTCAGCAGGATCTTCGCATCCTTTGGAATCAGAGTCTCCACTCCACCCAGAAAATCCAGCCCCTGTTTCAGCAGCATATAGATTTTTTCTTCATCATATTCCCGGCAGGGAAGTAATACCACTTTACTTTTCACCAAATTCACGCACCTTTATCATCTCCGGACAGATCCACCTGTCTCAGTGCTTTTCTTACCGGCAAAATACATGCCGGCACTACAGAGAGACAGTCCACACCCATCCTCAGAAATTCTTCTGTCAGGCAGTGTCTGCTGCAAGTTCCCGCAGATACAGACACGTCTATTTTCTGCATGTCCCGCTTCGATCACCATTTGAATCATACGCAGCACTGCCGGGTGATGGTCATTATATTTCTTGCGCAGAAGCGGATTCTGTCTGTCCATCGCCAGTGTATACTGACTCAGGTCATTGGTTCCAAGACTCAGGAAATCCACTCTTCTGGCAAGCTCCCGGCTGATCATGACTGCTGCCGGAGTCTCGATCATGATTCCTGTCTTAATATGTTTATACGGAATTCCTTTTTCATCCAGCCCGATCTTTACTTCCCGGATAATTTCTTCAATCTCATCCATTTCCTCTTCTGAGCTGATCATCGGATACATCAGCGCCAGGTTTCCATATGCACTCGCCCTGAAAATTGCCCGAAGCTGTGCCTTGAACATTCTTTTTCTGTCAAGGCAGAGACGGATTCCTCTGTTCCCCATGATCGGATTTGTCTCGTCCGGGATATTCAGATATTCTGCCTGCTTGTCTGCTCCGAGATCTGCCGTACGGATCACAGTGAGCTTTTCTCCCATGGTCTCCGCAATCTTTTTGTATGCAAGAAACAGCTCATTTTCACGAGGATAATTTTCTCTTCCAAGATACTGGAATTCACTGCGCAGAAGACCAATCCCGGCAGCTCCGTAATACAGCACACTGTTCAGGTCGTCCATATTTCCGATATTGGCATAGATTTCAATTTCTCTGCCATCTTTTGTGATATCCGGTTCTCTCCTTAATTTCAGAAGTTCTTCTCTTTCTTCTTTATCAGCCTGCCTGCGGATCTCATATTCTTTTTTTACCTCTTCATCCGGATCAATATACAAAGTTCCGGTATATCCGTCCACAATAGCCTGCCGTCCGTCCCACTCCGAATCTGTGTCAATTTCCAGCAGAGCCGGTATATTCATTGTTTTTGCCATAATGGCAGCATGAGACATGTCGGAACCATGATGGGTAACAATAGCCATCAGTTTATCCTTATCCATCTCCATCAGTTCTGTTGGCGTGATACTCTCCGTCACAACGATCACAGGCTCATCCCCAAGATCTATCCTGGAGAGATACCTCCCAGTTCACCGATCAGCGGTCGGAAATCTCCCGCATATTATCCAGCCGTTCTTTAATCGCAGGCTCTTCCAGAGTTCTGAAAGTCTTAAGCATCTCATCCCTTGTAGTCATTACCGCATAGGCAGAATTTACTTTTTCACTCTGTATGACACTCTCAATGGCACGTTGAAAGCTTTTTCCCTCCAGCAGATTCTTCTGTCTGAGAAAAATCTCTGCCTGGGTTCCCTGAATTATGCAGTTTTTTTCATATAAATCCTCCAGCTGTTCCATGACTCTGGTGCGCGCCTGCCGGAAAATATTCAGCTCTGTTTTCACATCTGTGATCTCGTACTGGCGCATCTGATATTCGCTTTTATGATAATACAGTATCTTACCGATGGCAATTCCGGAAAAGGCACCGGTTCCCTTGTAAACATCCATATTAACTCCTTAGTTGATTAACCCCTTAGTCGCAGGCAGCCTTAAATTCAGTCCAGTTCTTCTGATACTGTGCGTCTGCGTCCTGGCTTACATTCTGGACGATCTCGCCCTTTGTAACATCATCCGGAACTACCAGATCCGGATTTACCAGCTCATCTGCTGCTTTATTTGTGCTGTAATAGCGATATAGTCTGTGCATTTCGCTGCAACCTCCGGCTGCATGATGTAATCCATGAAAGAATATGCCGCATCTTTATCCGGCGCTTCACTTGGAATAAACATACCCATAATACCAAATCCAAGTCCTTCTTCCGGATATACCACCTTCAGATCAGGATTCTCAGCCAGAGCAGCTGTTACCTGAGAGGTATAAAGAAATGCAACACTTGCTTCTCCGTTGAGAAGTGCATTCTGTGTATTGTCATCCTGGATCAGACGTACATTCGGAGCAAGTTCCAGAAGCTTCTCTCCTGTCTTCTTGATCACGTCAACGTCCTCTTCATTCATGCTCTCGCCCATGGAAAGCTGGGTGATACCATTGATCACACGATAGTTTGCAGTCAGTGCAATGCTGTCCTCAAGAGACGGATCCCAGAGGTCTTTATATCCTTTGATATCAATATCCACCTGTTCCGGATCATAAACGATCAGCGGGATGCCTGCTCCGTAAGGAACTGTGTATTCGTCATCCGGATCATAGAACTGTCCCTGATATAATGGGTTGATATTTTTGATATTCTCCAGAGAATCCTTGTCAAGCTTCTCTGCAAGTCCTTCCTGGATCGCAGTTTCCAGAATATAATCATCTGCGATCACGATATCATAGTCACCGCCCTTTGCCATGGAAAGCTTCTCAAGCATGGTTTCATCTGTATCGAAGTTTGAATAAACAACCTTAACTCCTGTCTCTTTTTCAAAATCATCCAGAACTTCCTGCGGGAACATTCCCTCCCATGTAAAAAGTACAAGTTCTTTATCATCTCCTGCATCCTTGAATCCGGTGAATGCTGTTCCTGCCATTAATGCACACATCACTACTGCAAGTACTCTTTTTTTCATAAATGATCTCCCTTCTTATGCTCTGCATTGTTGTCTATATCAGTCACTGTCCGCCTTCCACCGTATCGGCAGACAGCGGCTATCCTTTTTTACTTTGCTTTTACTTTTGTCCAGAGTTCCGCAAATTTCTGCTTGATCTTTGGCTGCTGATAAGCAAAGATTTCGTTATTCGGGTTGGTTGTATCCGGAATATAAGAACTGATCCCGCATAGTCCCCCTCCTTCATGGTTTCAAAAGCACTCTTCACTGTAGAAGTATACCCTACTTCTTCCGTATTGGAAAGAGCAGATTTATCACTGATCATAAAATCAATAAATTCATGGGCAAGCTGTACTTCGCTGCAGTCCTTTGTGATAACCATTGCATCATACCATCTGTTGGTTCCCTGTTCCGGTGTGAAGTAGTCCAGATTCGGATTTTCACTGATAATGTAAGATGCATCTCCGGAGTACACAACTGCCAGCGCTTTGTTTCCTGAAATCATGTTGTCGATCACATCATCGCCTGCATAGATCGGATCCATAGTGTCACGCTGATCGATCAGCCACTGATAAGCCTCCTCGATCTCAGCCTCATTTGTAGTATTCATGGAATACCCAAGTGCTTTTAATGCTATCATAAAGGAATCTCTCTCAGAATCATACATGTAAATATTTCCTTTATATTTCGGATTACACAGAAGATTCCAGCCATCTTTCAGATCAGCCTCATCTACTACTGTCTTATCATAAAGGATTCCTACTGTTCCCCAGAAATACGGACAGGAATAACGGTTGCCCGGATCATAGCTCTGGTTCATGACATCATTCAGCAGATTTTTCTTATTCGGAATTTCTTTCCAGTCAAGTGCCTGCAGATATTCTTCTTTGATCAGTCTCTCAATCATGTAATCAGACGGGATCAGCACATCATAAGTCTCACCGCTTGAAAGCTTGGTGTACATCATCTCATTTGACTCAAAAGTCTCGTATACGATGGTACAATCATATTCTTTTTCAAAATCCTCCAGCAGGGAAAGATCCATGTACTCTCCTGCATTGTAAACTTTCAGCACATGAGTGGACTGTGCCACGAATCCCCATTTGATCAGCCCTGCCGTAACAGCAACAACCAGAACTACAGAGACAATTTTTACTGCTTTCCTGTTCAGCTTTCTGGCTTTATTCTTAAACTTCGGAAGCAGATTGGACAAAAGCAGTACCACGATGATGACTACGATCACGATGGTTGACAAAGCATTGATCGTCGGATTGATACGCTTTGTCATATTATATACAACAATAGAGATATTCTTTACACCATTTCCTGATACGAAATAGGAAATAACGAAATCATCAAATGACATGGTAAATGCAAGCAGCGCGCCTGCGAAAATACCCTCTTTGATCATCGGCACGATAACCTTTGTCAAAGCCTGAAAAGGTGTTGCCCCAAGGTCCATGGCAGCATTTGCCATATTCGGATCCAGAGCCCTTACCTTCGGATAAACGCTGGTAATTACATACGGGGTACAGAACGCAATATGTGCCAGCAGCATAGTCAGATACCCTTTTCGAAATCCCAGAGAAGAGAACAACAGCATCAGCTGATGGCAGTTACGATCTCAGGATTCAGGATAGGGATATTATTAATATTCAAAAGCAGTTCCTTGATTACCTTCTTTGATTTGGATAAACCGATCGCTGTAATGGTTCCAAGTATTGTAGAAACAATGGTCGCAATGATCGCAATGGTAACAGATACATAAACTGCCTTAATTACTTCCCCGTTACCGAGAAGTTCCTGATACCAGCGCAGGGAAAAGCCTGTAAATCTGGTCAGTGACTTGGATGAGTTAAAGGAAAAGATCATCGTCACCAGGATCGGCAGGTAAAAGAAAGCAAGGCAGAGTACTACATATAACATTGAGAAAAATTTATTATTACGTTTCATGCCGTCCTCCCTTATTCATCTTTATCCATCTTCTTCATCAGGCTCATAAAGATCAGAATGAGCACAGCCAGAATCAGAGAAATCGCACTTCCGAAGTTCCAGTCGCCAACAGAGATAAACTGAGACTCGATCAGGTTACCGATCAGCATGTACTGTCCGCCTCCGAGAAGTTTCGGAATAACGAATGTGGAAATAGACAGCAGGAATACCATCATGATTCCATTAAGCACACCGGGGATGGACAATTTCCAGATAACCTTTGTAAAGGTCTGAAATTTATTTGCCCCCAGATCATAGGCAGCCTCGATAAAGGATTTATCCATCTTGCTCAGGGATGTGTGGATCGGGATGATCATAAATGGCATAAAGTTACAGACCAGACCAACCACTACGGAAAGTCCGTATACATCATTGTCACCGGGGAAATCCCCAGTAATCCAAGCAAATGGTTGATGATACCATTGTCTGACAGCAGGTTCATCCATGCATAGGTACGCAGAAGCATATTGATCCATTCCGGAATAGTTACCAGCAGGATCAGAAGACTCTGGGATTTCTCCGGACATTTGGAAATAATATATGCCAGCGGATAGCCAAGCCCCAGACAGATAACCGTCGTCAGGATTCCAAGCTTAAAGGACTTGAAAATAACGCTCATATACGTAGCTTCCAGGAATTTGCGGAAATTCTCCAGGGTAAAGGAGAACGTCAGCACCTCGTTTCCGTCTTCTGTAAATGCATATAATGCGATCAGTATCAGCGGGATGACAATGACCACAAATGCCCACACAAGATATGGTTTGATAAGATTTCTGTACTGTTTCATCAGTAGCTTCCCATCTTACACATAACATGGATGTCTTCAGGCCCGAATTTCAGTCCCACTTCCCTTCCGACTTCCGCATAATCTGTGGTATGAACCATATAAGTACGAAGCTCTGTCTCAATCAGGATCTCATAATGCACGCCCTTGAAGGTAATATTGCGCACGATTCCCCTGATCTTTGCCTGACCGGGATCTACGATATCCAGATCCTCAGGTCTTAATACAACTTCAATCTCTTCATTATCTTCAAATCCCTTATCCACACATTCAAACTCAAATCCGTCAAAAGCAACCAGATAATCACGGATCATGGTTCCCTCGATAATATTGGATTCACCGATAAAGCCTGCAACAAAACGGTTTTCCGGCTCATTGTAGATGTCTGTAGGCGAACCGATCTGCTGAATCTCACCGTTATTCATAACAACAACCGTATCTGACATGGACAGGGCTTCTTCCTGGTCATGGGTAACATAAATGAAAGTGATGCCGACTTCCTGCTGAATCTTCTTTAATTCTACCTGCATCTGTTTACGGATCTTTGCATCCAGTGCACCCAGGGCTCATCTAAAAGCAGAACCTTCGGCTCATTTACCAGGGCTCTGGCAATGGCCACTCGCTGCTGCTGTCCACCGGAGAGCAGAGTTACATCTCTTTTCCCAAAGCCTTCCAGACCAACCATCTTCAGCATACGCTCCACCTTCTGGGCGATGACAGTTTTATCGACCTTCTTCAGATTCAGCCCGAAACCGATGTTCTCCGCCACATTTAAATGAGGAAAAAGAGCATACTTCTGAAACACAGTGTTAACCTCTCTCTTGTACGGGGGAAGCTTGGAAATCTCAATCCCGTTAAACAGTACTTCTCCGTCACTTGGTTCTTCAAAGCCTGCAATGATTCGAAGGGTGGTTGTCTTTCCACATCCGCTGGGTCCCAAAAGTGTCAGGAATTCCTTTTCGTAAATATCCAGATTGATGCCGCGCAAAACCTGCTGATCATCAAAATTCTTGGTCAGATTTTTTAACTCAATCAGTTTGTTCATCATCTTTTCCTTCCTCTAAATGTATTTTTCTCTGTTTTTTTATAATCCGGCTGTTCCAAAAGCATTGACCGGCTGTTCAGAATGTTCCTAAAAGCTATATCATTTATTTTTTCTTCTTTGTTATCAGTGAATAAACAATAAAAATAACCAGTGTAGCTGCCAGCAGAATGGTACACAACGCATTTGATCTCCGGCGTCACTCCCGTTTTCAGCTGTGTGTACACCTTGATCGGCAGCGTAGACAAACGCGGTCCGTTTACAAAAATACTTATTACCACATCATCCATAGACATGGCAAACGCAAGCAGCGAACCTGAAATTACCGCCGGCATAATTAAGGGCAGCGTAATATCCCGGAAAGCCCGGAAAGGTCCTGCCCCCAGATCTCTGGCTGCCTCTTCCAGTGCCGGATCCATGCCTGCCAGTCTTGCCTTCACTTCCATCAGAATATAAGGCACACAGAATACCGTATGACCTATTAACAGTGTCAGCATGCCAAAGGGCAGGTTCAGCATATAAAAGAACGCCATCAGCACCATACCAAGGATGATCTCCGGTATCATTAACGGCAATATGGAAATGTATTCCAGCGCCCCTTTTGACTTCCAGTGAATCCTTGATAACCCAACTGCACCCAGAGTACCGATCACTGCACTAACCAGACAGCTTAATACCCCAAGGATCAGACTGTTCACCAGTGCTTCCAGCATTGCTCTGTCATGGAAAAGTTCCTGATACCATTTCAGGGAAAAACCCGTAAATTTCACCGGCAGTTTGGATTCATTAAAGGAGAAAACGATCACTACCGCGATAGGGAGATACATCAGAAAGAAAATCAGCCCCATATAAAATCCGGCAAATCTTGAATTCTTTTTCATCCGATTCCCTCCAGTTCTCCGGCATTTGTCACCTTCCTGTAAATCATGATCAGTACAGTTGTAAGTACCATCATCACCACAGCAAGTGCTGCTGCAAATGGCCAGTTACTTCCTCTTGTCATCTGATCCTGGATCAGGCTTCCAACAAGTACCACTTTATTTCCGCCCAGGATATCTGCAATAAAGAACAGTCCCATGGATGGCACGAAAGTCAGGATCACACCCGAAAGCAGCCCGGGTAGTGTAAGCTTCAGTATTATGGTAAAAAATGCCTGCATTCTGGATGCCCCAAGATCTCTGGCAGCCTCCACATAAGACCAGTCCAGCTTCTCTGCACTGGAGTATACAGACATGATCATAAACGGGAGAAGCACATAAATCATACCGATCACAATTGCCGGATAGCTGTACAGGATGGACAGCGGTTTCTCAATGATCCCGAGTTTTATCAATACAAAATTCAAAAGTCCTTTTTTCTGCAGAATAATGATCCAGCCATACAGACGGATCAGGGAATTTACCCAGAACGGCGTAGACAACAGAAGCTGCGCCTTTTTCTTTCTGTGCTCCGGCAGCCTCGCCATGAAATACCCGAACGGATAGCCGATCAAAGCGATCACTATCGTACTGGTAAATGCCAGCTTCAGTGATTCCACAAATGTATTCAGGTATACAGGTTCCAGAATATTTCTGTAATTGTCCAGCGTAAATTTCCAGGTCACCCCAAATCCTCTGGAGGCGTAGCAAAACTCAGCGCCACCATATAGACAAGGGGGCATACCACAAACACAATGGTAAAAATATACAGTGGAAGTGCCATCCATGCAGAACTGTCAGAACGGTTTCTACGCTTCTTCATGAATGTCCTCCCTGTCTACCAGTACTGCATCTGTCGGCAGAAAACTGCATCTCACTGTCTGGCCTTCTGCTACGGATGCGTCGATTCCGTATCTGCTGGCGATCAACTGTGTACCATCACTCAGCTTCAGAGTTACACGAAGCTGACCTCCTGCGAAGTTCTTCTCTGTAACAGTCGCCTGTAAACCCGATATACTATTCGTATCATGTATATCCGAAATCCCGCCTGCCACACTTATATCAACAGTGTCTCCGTTATCTGTACCGGTATCACCGATTGCGGCAGCTTCCTGCAACAATATATTTTCACTTCTCACAGCCAGAGTTACGTTCTCTCCTGCTGTAAGGTGCTGTTTTGCCCCTGTATTCTGCTGACTTGTTTCAAGCTTTACAATTACCTTGTCATTTCCAATTTTTACGATTGCATTCTCTCCCTGAATACTCTCTGCAACTCCATGCAGGATATTCGCATTTCCTACAAATGTTGCCACATAACTGGTCTTTGGATGATTATAGATTTCATCCGGTGTTCCGATCTGCTCAATACGTCCGTCCCTCATCACCGCAATCCTGTCAGACATGTTGATAGCTTCTTCCTGATCATGAGTGATATAGATAAATGTAATTCCCAGTTTCTTCTGCAGATGCTTCAGTTCTATCTGCATCGCGCGGCGAAGCTGCAGATCCAGTGCTCCCAGCGGCTCATCCAGAAGCAGAACTTTGATTATTCACCAGTGCTCTCGCAATGGCAACTCTCTGTTTCTGACCGCCCGAGAGTTCGGAAGGCTTTCTTTTTTCATATCCTTCAAGCTGCACCAGTTCCAGCATCTGAGAAACTTTTTTCCTGATCTCACTCTTAGGAACTTTTTTCAGTTTCAGACCATAGCCAATATTCTCCGCAACATTCATATGTGGAAAGAGGGCATAATTCTGAAATACTGTATTCACATCCCTCTGGTTCGGCTCCAGACCTGTCACTTCCCTGCCATCCAGCCAGACACTTCCTGCATCGGGCTGTTCCAGACCGGCAATGATTCGCAATGTTGTCGTCTTGCCGCATCCCGAAGATCCCAGCAAAGTAATAAACTCCCCTTTACTGATCTCAAGACTGATATTATCCAGAACTGCTTCGCCTTCTGTAAAACTTTTCTTTATCTCCTTCAGTTCAAGTGAAACCTCTGCCAACTATACTCAGCTCCTTTCATATAAAAAAGATACCTCTTTATACTAAAAAAGATACGAAACCACGCGTAAAAGCTCTCGCCCCTACATCGGTTTATGCCAATGCTGACGCCTGTTACAGTGCCAGTCTCTGCATGGTTTCGCATCTGTATATGTCCATTTTTCCAATTATAGATATATCCGGTCCGTCCTGTTCCATCCAGTCTGCGTGCACTCCTGACCATGATGTCCACATAAGAAAACCGGAAATCAACCATTCTTCTTGATAGATTCCCGGTCATTATTTATTTGGTATAATCCAAAAGTTATATTAAAGGATAGGCCCGAGATTGTCAAGTAAATTTGTTACTGTTCACTCCGTTCACAGTAACTTAGCCAAAATTCATTCCAGATTGCCTGCGGCAATGGAATTTTGGCTTGTATGTCTCGGGATTTTTGCATATTCATGCCAAAACACCTCGCGGGATAGTGGCGTGTGGACAGTAACGTTAAATTTCTCTTTACAATCATTTC
>ENA-OQIO01000617-OQIO01000617.1-human-gut-metagenome-genome-assembly--contig:-NODE-617-length-18524-cov-2.412241_pt1 | contig 18524 bp, 24 predicted proteins | sample MGYA00242573_ERZ504737 | MGnify/ENA primary metagenome ERZ504737 (study PRJEB26092, sample SAMD00036203) | human gut metagenome | host: Homo sapiens | study: EMG produced TPA metagenomics assembly of...
CCCGACTGCTCGACACCATCCGCCGCACCAACGTCATCGAAGGCGAAGCCGGCGGCATCACCCAGCGCATCGGCGCATACCAGGTGACCGTCAACCTTGAGGGCGAGCCGCGCAAGATCACGTTCCTTGATACCCCGGGCCACGAAGCCTTCACCGCAATGCGTGCCCGTGGCGCCGAACTCACCGACGTCGCGATCCTCGTGGTCGCCGCCGACGACGGCGTCATGCCGCAGACCGTGGAAGCCATCAACCACGCCCAGGCGCGCATGTGCCGATCGTGGTGGCCGTCAACAAGATCGATAAGCCGGGCGCCAACCCGGACAAGGTCCGCGGCCAGCTTACCGAATACGGTCTGGTTCCGGAAGAATACGGCGGCAACACCATGTTCGTCGACATCTCCGCGAAGCAGGGCACCAACGTCGACAAGCTGCTCGAAGCGGTGCTGCTCACTGCCGACGCCGAGCTCGACCTGCGCGCCAACCCGGATATGGACGCCCGTGGCGCCACCGTCGAAGCCCGACTTGACAAGGGCCGTGGCGCCGTGGCTACCGTGCTGGTGCAGTCCGGTACCCTCCACATCGGCGATGCCATCGTTGCCGGCACCTCCTACGGTCGTGTCCGCGCCATGCTCGACGAAAACGGCAACCACATGCAGGAAGCCGGTCCGTCCACCCCGGTGCAGGTGCTGGGTCTGACCTCCGTGCCGACCGCAGGCGACCTGTTCCTGGTGGCCTCCGACGACCGTACCGCACGTCAGATCGCCGAGAAGCGTCAGGCCACCGAGCGTGCGGCCCAGCTGGCCAAGCGCCGCAAGGTCGTTTCCCTCGAAAGCCTCAAGGAGCAGTTCGCCAAGTCCGAGGTGGATATGCTCAACATCGTCATCAAGGGCGATTCCTCCGGTTCCGTCGAGGCTCTGGAAGATTCCTTGATGAAGATCGAGGTGTCCGACGAGTCGGCATCCAGGTGATCCACCGCGGCGTCGGCGCCATCACCCAGAACGACGTCAACCTGGCCACCGTCGACAAGGCCGTCATCATCGGCTTCAACGTCCGTCCGAACCGCCAGGTGGCGGATCTGGCCGAACGCGAAGGTGTGGAGATCAAGTACTACTCGATCATCTACAAGGCCATCGAGGACATCGAAGCATCCCTCAAGGGCATGCTCAAGCCGGAATACGAAGAGGTCGTCACCTCCCACTCCGAGATCCGCGAGATCTTCCGCTCCTCCAAGTTCGGCAACATCGCCGGCGTCATGGTTCAGGACGGCGAAGTCAAGCGTGGTACGAAGTGCCGTATCCTGCGCAACGGCATCGCCACCGTCAACGACCTCGAGATCTCCTCGCTGCGTCGTTTCAAGGACGACGTCAACTCCGTCAAGGAAGGCTACGAGGCTGGCATCAACCTCGGCACCTTCAACGACATCGAGATCGGCGATATCATCGAGACCTTCGAAATGCAGGAAATCGAGCGTAAGTAGCTGAGTGCTTCGAGCTTCGTATCGATAACCAGGTAAGGAACGCCCACAGCCGGTTCACGACTGCGGGCGTTCCGTGATACAACAAGAACTTTTCACCAAAAGGACAGCAATGGCAGGAACAATCCCCGCGCCGCGCGCATCGCGGCGTTGATTCAGCGTGTGATCGCATCGTCCATGGAGCGCAGCTGCACGACAAGCGACTGGCCAACGTGACCATCACCGAAGTGCGCGTCACCAACGATCTGCAGATCGCGAAAGTCTACTGGACCCAGCTCGGCCATGAAGGACACGAGCAGGGCGAACGCCGCCGCGCGCAGCAGGCCCTGAACCAGGCCAAAGGACGCCTGCGTTCCCTGGTAGGCACCAAGGCCGGACTGCGACTCACCCCGCAACTGGAATTCATCTTCGACGAAGTGCCGGGCGAGGCCCATGAGATCGAGGACATCCTCGCGCTCGCACACAAGCGCGACGAAGAACTCGCCAGTCCCGCGCCAACGCGCAATACGCCGGCGACGCCGATCCGTACAAGCACGACGAGCCCGATGATGACGACTTCGACGATGATGACGATGTCGAGGTCGAGGATTGGGACGATGACGACGAAGCCTGACAACTCCGGTCTGCTGGTCATCGACAAGCCGCAGGGCGTCACCAGCCACGATGTGGTCGCGGCGGTGCGTGGCGCCCTGCACATGAAACGCGTCGGCCATGCCGGCACGCTCGACCCGATGGCCACCGGCGTGCTGGTGGTCGGCTTCGGCAACGCCACACGTCTGCTCAACTACATCGTCGACCACGACAAAACCTATCTGGCCACCATCAGACTCGGCCAGCGCACCACCACGGACGACGCCGACGGCGAACTGCTGCCGGAGGAGGGAACTATCGCCGAATTCCCTTCACGACAGACCGTTGAAGACGTCATCGCCCATCATTTCACCGGGCGCATCGAGCAGGTGCCGAACTCCTATTCAGCCATCAAAATCAACGGCCAGCGTGCCTATGATCTGGCCCGAGAAGGCAAGGATGTGGACCTCAAGGCCCGTCCGGTGACCATCTCGGAATTCAGTGTTTCGGCAGTGCGATACGGCTATGCTTCGACCACATGCGCGGGATCACCTCTTGCCGATGCCATCGAAATCGCCCCGGAGGAATCCTGGCATGCCGAAACCGACGGGCAAAACGAACCGAACATGCAGCCAGTCATGGAACTCGACGTGACCGTGACCTGCTCGGCCGGCACCTACATCCGCGCACTCGGCCGCGATCTGGCTCCGAACTCGGCCTCGGCGGCCATCTGACCATGCTGCGCCGCATCCGCGTCGGGTGTTTCTCGGTGGACATGCCGAACGTCATGACCGCCCATACGGAAGCTAAGACCTTCACCAACCGCGAAGGCATCGAAGTGACACGCAACCGTGCGGTGCTTGACGATGCCGAGCATGCCGTTGACCACGCACTCGACCTGGTCGCCAGCGCGGCCGTTTCCATGGACATGCTTCCCGTCACCGAACAGGAGGCGACGGACCTGCGGTTCGGCCGTAGAATCGCCCACGACATCCATACGACCATGGCCGCGTACGTTCCCGAAACCAACGATCTGGTGGCGATCGTGGAACGCGCCAAACGTGGCGAGACCAAGCCGGTCGCGGTCTTCAACTGAAACAATCAAGACCGGCCGGCACGCAATACGAACACGACAAACACACGGACAATACGCAAAGAAGGACACATGAAGACGATCACGCTTACCCCCGATGCCAGCGGCATGGTGGATTGGCCGACCCTGAGCAACGACAAGAAGTCCGTGGTGACCATCGGCTCATTCGACGGCATGCATCAGGGACATCAGGCGGTCATCCGCCGTGTGGCCGAACTCGCCGAACAGGAGCAGGCGTTCTCCGTGGTGGTGCTGTTCGACCCGCGTCCCGCGCTGGTGCACGCTTACGCCGCCAAACATGACGGTCAGGAACCGCCCGCAGGCACGCCTGACACGCAGGCGCTGACCAGTGTGGACGAACGGCTGCGCGCCATCGACGCCATCGGCGTGGACTACACGCTCATCGTGCGCTACACCATGGCATTCTCCGCGAAATCATACCGCTTCTTCCTTGGCCAGATGGTCGGCAAACTCGGCATGCGCACGCTGGTGCTCGGCTCCGACGCCGCCATGGGTGCGAACCGCGCCGGAAACGTGAAGGCCATTGAGAATCTGGCGCTCGCCACCGGCGTGTTCCAGCTGGAGGTCGTGGACGATTTCGGTCCGGGGCTGACCCGAGTGCCGGTCAATGCGAAGCCGGTGATGCCGTCCGAACCCGGCGAGCCTTCCGACCCTCTGGAGGGGGCTTCCAAGGCCGAACGACGCGCATGGAGCAAGAAGCATCAGGCCAAGGAAGTGCGCACGTGGAGCTCCACCAATGTGCGCTATCTGCTGAGCCAAGGCCGTATCAAGGACGCAGACGCGATACTCGGCCACGCGCATGCCGTGGAAGGCACCGTGTGCATGGCGAGGAACGCGGCCGCACCATCGGATTCCCGACCGCCAATCTGAGCGAGAACGTCGCCGGATACCTGCCGGTGGACGGCGTGTACGCCGGCTGGCTGGTCGATTTGGGGGAGAAGTCCGCCGACGGTGGCGAAGAAGCCGGGGAGAAGCCGGCCGACGGCGTATCGCAGCAGTATGATGCTTCGTCCGTCAACGCGCGCGTGGCCATGCAGTCGCCACACCGCTGGCCGGCGGCCATCTCCATCGGCACCAAGCGACGTTCAACGAGGACGGTGACGCCGAACGCGTGGTGGAAGCCTACGCCATCACCGATGACTGGTTGGACCTGTACGGCCATCAGGCGCGCGTGGAATTCGCTGGATTCCTGCGCCCGCAGATCAAATTCGATTCGGCCGACGATCTGGTGGTCGAGCTGAAACGCAACGTCGAGGAGACGAAGCGCCTCACCGCTTGAGACGGATCGGTTCGATTGATTTGATTGGTTCGATTGACGCGAATCATTGACGCCATCCGTGTTTTGTTACCCAAACGGGCTTTCCCGGGTTGCAAAATGCGGATGGCGATGCCGTTTGGGCATCGGCGACCTATCGCAGAATCGCGGCCAACGCGTCCTGCAACGTATCCGCCTGCACCACGCCCATTCCCGGCACGGCGACGTTCTTGCGCAGCGTCGGCACAACGGCGGTGGTGAAACCAAGACGCGCCGCCTCACGAAGCCGATATTCCAGTCTCGGCACCGGACGCACCTGTCCGGTCAACGAAATCTCGCCGATCGCGCACGTCGTGCGGGGAATCGGTTTCGATTTCGCAGCGCTCGCCAACGCGGCCACAATCGCCAGATCGCAACCCGGCTCACGCGCCTGACCGCCGGCGATTGTGGAAATGTACAGGTCGTTGGCCAGCAGATTGATGCCACCGTGACGATATAACACCGCCACCAGCATGGCGATACGGTTGGAGTCCACACCGTTCGCCGCGCGACGTGGCGTCGGCAGCACCGACCTGGTGACCAGCGCCTGCACTTCAATCGGCAGACTGCGATGCCCATCCAACGTGAACGTCACGCACGTGCCATCCACCTGCGTCGCCGCAGAACCATTGCCGGTTGATAGGAACAGGCCGGACGGATCGGTCACCTCCTCAATGCCCTCGCCGCTCATATCGAAACAGCCGACCTCATCGGTCGGTCCGAAACGGTTCTTCACTGCACGCAGCATACGCAACGCGGTTTCGGCATCGCCTTCGAACTGACAGACCACATCCACCAGATGCTCCAACGTACGCGGACCTGCGATCGAACCATCCTTGGTGACATGACCCACCAAAAGCACTGGAATATCAAGGGTTTTGGCGGTGTCAATCAGCGCGCTCGCCACTTCGCGCACCTGCGTGGATCCGCCGGAGATGCCATCGACGTCCTGCGAGACGATGGTCTGCGCCGAATCGACGATGGCCAACGCCGGCTTGAACTGTTCGATAAGCCCCAACACCGTGGACAGATCCGTGGTGGAGGCGAGTAGTAGATTCGGCTCCATGGCGCCGATGCGCGACGCGCGCATGCGGACCTGCGCCTGCGATTCCTCGCCGGAAATATACAGTACGGTATTGCGCTCGGTGGCGAACGCCGTCAGCCTCGCCACATTGCCGGCGGTTTCCAGCAGCAATGTCGATTTGCCGATGCCCGGCTCTCCTGCGATCAGCGTGACCGATCCCGGCACGATGCCACCGCCGAGCACGCGGTCGAATTCCGAAAATCCTGTGGCGATTCTGGAGATGTTCTCCGTGCCTATGTCGGTGATCGGCCTCGCCGCGGACGATGCGACCGGATGCGATTGCGTGCGCGAGGTCCGTCCCGGAGCCGCGGTACGCGAGCCTGCCGCGGGACGGGCTTCATGGAATTCCTCAATGGTGCCCCATTGACCGCATTCGGGGCAGCGGCCGAGCCACTTCGGGCCGCTCCAGCCGCATTCGGAACAGAGGAATTGCGAGGACGTCTTTGCCATATCGCCGACAATACGGAGGTTTTGGGACAAGACGTTCGCGGGTGGCGTACTCGTTGCACAGACATTGCGCTGAAAACCGTTTCGGGAACTGGATTCCATGACTTTGAGGGGATGGTTGCGCGTCTTATGGCTGTGAAAGAATGACAAGCATGTCTGATACGCAGAATTCCTCTTCGCATGGCAAATTGATTGCCGCCGTCGTAGCAGCCGCGCTTGTGGTTGTGCTTGCTCTGATTTCCGCATTTGTGTGGCCTGGTTGGGCCTTGAACAAGAACGGACAGGCCGGACAGGCCGGTCAGACGAGCCAGCAGGCTTCCACTTCGAACGGTACGGACGGCGACAAGACGGAGCCCACCAAACCGTCGATCGATGCCGTGGCATTGCCCGACGGGGCCAGCGAGCTGCTCAAGGCCATGCCGGATTCCGTATTGAATTACGCGCGTACCAAGGCTGACGCCAGCACGACGTGTCCAGCACCTCTCCCGTCGAGGAATACGCGTTGACGTATTCCACCGGCAAGAAAGGACAGGACGTCACGCTGGAAGTGGGCCAGTGGAACGACGGCGACAAGGCGAAATCCCAGTACGACACGCTGGCTGAAGCCATGACCGGCAAGGAGCTGGGAAGCGGCAACGTGAAGGTCTCCGGCAAGACGACCGGCGCCTACAGCGCCAAAGCCGATCCGGACGACGATACCAAGGCCGTTGCCGTGTGGCGCAACGATACGGTGGTTTTCTATGCCACCGGCGCGAAGAACGACATCCAGCGTTTCTACCAGCAGTTCCCCCTGTAACGTCGACGGAATCGTCTCGATGGCGAATCGCGGCCGGCTGATGGAATATCACGCGGAAAACGAAACGTGATTTTCCACCATATGAATGCCTGCGCGCGTATTCGTCCCCGAAGCAGTGTAGTATTGGGCAAGTTGCAAACTTTTACCCTTTGAGTTTAAGGAACGGAGGCTGAGATGGGCTCGGTCATCAAGAAGCGCCGCAAGCGCATGAGCAAGAAGAAGCATCGTAAACTGCTTCGTAAGACTCGCCACCAGCGCAAGTAGTCTTCAGGCGCGTGTGAAGCGTCCGCTCAAACAAAATCCCGCGATTCCTTTCGGAGTCGCGGGATTTTGCTATCTGCGCGGCGGTGTCGGCCGGTATATTCCACACCAGCCGACACGCCTGCCTGTCAAGATCTCACTTGTTGGGGTTGTCCATCACGCGCGGGCCGTTCGGATCGCCGACGATGACCTGGTCCACCATGTTCAGGAACAGGCCGTGCTCGACCACGCCGACCGTGGTGATGAGGTCCTGCGCGAGCTCCTGCGGGTGGTCGATGCGCTCGAGGTGCAGATCCACCACATAGTTGTTCTCATCGGTGCGCACGGCTCGCCGTTCGCGTCGAGACGCAGCACCGGCTTGTAGCCCTTGGCCTCGAACTTCTTGACGACCTGGCCTGCGCCGAACGGAATCACCTCGACCGGCAGCGGGAACTTGCCGATGGTGTCCACGACCTTGGACTCGTCCACGATCCACACGATCTTGTTGGAGTTGGTGGCCACGATCTTCTCCCACAGGAGAGCCGCACCGCCGCCCTTGATGCCGTTGAAGTTCTTGTCCACCTCGTCGGCGCCGTCGATGGTCACGTCGATATGGTCGACGTCATCGATGTTGACGATCTTGATGCCGTAGCCTTCGGCCTGCTCCTGGGTGCGGCGGGAGGTGGTGACGCCCGTGAACTCGAGGCCTTCCTCCTTGACGCGACGACCGAGCTCGTCGACCAGGAAACGCACGGTCGAGCCGGTGCCCAGACCTGCGATCATGCCGTTCTGAATCAGCTTTGCAGCCTCGATGCCGGCCGCCTTCTTCAGCGCGTCCTGCTGTGCCTTGTCCATGATCCTCCTTCGATATGGGGTTAAGACCGTCTCCATACTATCGGATGCGTTGATTTTCAAGGCGCGAATGGTCGGTTGCGGGAGCAGGTGTCTGTTTTGGACTGCGGAAAAGTTTTCACGGAATGTTTCACGGTCCTGCGTGAGGTGGCGTGCAAAAAAAGACGCGCATGAAATGACATGTGGGGAGCGGCTTGCGTAAAGCGGCTCCCCACATGTCTCGCTCAGCTATGTTTGACCGCGAACGGCGCCTCGTCCAATACCAGCGTGCCGTCACCCATCACATAGCCTTCCACGGCGATATACCCACGGATGAGACGTGGATTGCCGTCGAAGGTCGGGCTGGATTCCGGTGGGGGAGTGAACCGCACCGTACCCGACACCGACAGGCCCGATGGCTTGGACGATGCGGCAGTTTCGGCAGATCCTGCGATTGCGATGAAGCTGCCTGTTCCGGTGCCGATTCTTCGTCGTCTTGCGATTCGCTGTGCGATTCGTTCGCATTCTGCGGTACGGCCGTGCTGTCCGTGTCCGTGCCGTCCGCGTTGCCCGTCACCGGCTTGTCGTTCTCGTCGCCTTCACGGGGAAAATAGTCGGGTTTGACCAGCATCTGCGCATAGGATTGATGCGGTTCACCGGATTCGTCCGTTTTCCCGGATTCGTCCGGTTCTCCGGATTCGTCCGGTTCGGCTGGATCGCCCGCGTCCGGGAAGCTGGATTCGGGTATGACCTTCGTCGCTTCGGTCTCAAGCATTGTGGTGGTTTCCGCCGGTTCGGTCTCGAGCACGGTCGTTTCCACCGCATCATCTGCGTCGTCATCGGTTGTCTGTCCGAAATCCGCAAGGTCGTGGGAAACGCCTTCCGGCTCCGCCAGCATGCTGGCGATCGAACGCGGCTTCGTGCTGTTGCTGGAATTGGCGGTATCGGCACTGGAATCGCCAGTGCCGGTCGTGGCGGAATCGCCTTGTCCGCGTCCCATGTGGTATTCGGCGGCGCTGATCGCACCATCCATCAGCATCCTCGCATCCTCGGGAACATCGGTGCCACGCGAATACTCGGAAGCCAGTAGCGACTGCCATCCTTCCAACGGCAGATACCTTCGCGCACATGCGAACGGCAATCGCCCGCATACGTGCGTGCCAGCTCGTCCACTTTCTCGTTGCCCGCGTTGCCGGCATGACCCTTGACCCACACGAATCGCACCGACCCCGCCTATGTGCGATCTCATTGTCGATGGCGCGGATCAAATCGGCGTTCTTCACCGGTTTCTTCTGCGAATTCTTCCAGCCGTTGCGCTTCCAACCCTGCACCCACTTGGTGGAGCAGTTGATCGCATACTGCGAGTCGGTCTCGATCACCAGGTCTTCGGAACCGGGATGCGCTCGCAACGCCTCCAGCACGGCGCATAATTCGCCGATCTGGTTGGTGCCGTTCGTCGCGCCGCCGGCATCGCAATCGCCGGCATGCTCGTGCCCCGGCTTGCCGCCTGCCGCGGGCTCGTGGTCGGCCCAGGCCCAACCCATCGGACCATTCGGATTGCCAAGCGCGGAACCGTCTGTTGAAACCGTAATCGTCATGCTTCTACCCTACGAAAGCCGCGCGACTCGCCGCTTGCCCGTCATACCGCATGGCAACGGCATATGCGATTAGTCGCCGAGACACAGCATGACGGAGGCGCGGAACATGCCGTCGCTGTGCTCGAAGGAGGCCGTGCCATGGTGCCGTTCGGCCGTCTCTCGTACGGTGGCGGTGCCCAGCCCCGTGCCACCATGTTTGGTCGAGACGAGATCGCCGTCGATCTTGTTCGATGCTGGTATCGGCTTCGCCGTACGTGTTGTCCACCGTGATGAACAGGGCCGCCGGAGGGCCGGAACGATACCGGATGCGCACTTTGAGCCGCCTCTCGCCCTGCGTTTGCTGGGTGATGGCCTCCGTGGCGTTCTCCAGCAGATTGCCGACCATGGAGCATAATTCCGCGTTGTTGATGTTGATGTATTGCGGCACCGCCGCTTTGACGTCCACATCCGCACCCAAATGCCGGACCCAATCGCAATAGTAGACAAGCACCGCGTTCAGCGACGCATGCTCGCAATACTGCATTGGTGCCGTTTGCAGCAGCCGGTGTTTGGACATCTCATCCAGATATGAGCGGATGCCATCCATGTCTTCAGCCGCGGCCAACGCCTGCAGTGAGTGGATGTGGTGACGCACGTTGTGCTTGATCTGACGCGCCTCACGGATCCGCTCGTTCATGTGTTGCAGCTGCAACGTCTGCAAAGCCTCATAATGCTGTCGCCTGCGGGCCGCGAGCAGACGGTCCGACTGCTGAATCATGTACCAGATGAGGAAATACGCCAACACCATGAAACAGGAATAGACCACCGCCACGGTGAACGCGATTTCCAGCATATGCGAGTCCAACAGCGTGGAATTGTCCGCCGGCATGCACCACACCACAATCGCGGACGAAACGAACGGAAACAGCCAGATAAGCTGCCAGAAGCCTTTGCTGATGGATGGGGAATCGAATGTGGCTGGAATCGAATCATGCAGCGGATGCCATAGCGAGACCAGTGCGACGACGTCAAGCAGCAGCAGATTGACCAGTCCCGGCCAGCCGACGCGGAGATTGGCTGAATCCGCGCCAAGAACGGCCACATCGATGACGAGCGACAGATAGTAGACGATCGCCACCATGTAGGAAGCCGTGGCCACAATCAGCAACAGTTGCCGCCATGGCAGTTCGGTCAGCCATCGCAGGACCAGCAGCACAAGCGGCGCGGTCGGAATGACCGTCCACAGTGATGGGATGCCCAGAGTGCCGCACAGCACGCCGCATAGCAGGAACCAGACCAGTCCGATGGACATGAACAGTGTGCCGTTACGGCGTGGATTGTCCATGTGATCCATGCATGATGAGGCACAATGCCAGGCCGGACAACGCGTTGAGCTGCTCTCCGATGGCGAAGAACAGACCTGACGGGGTGGTTTGGGCGATGCGTTCCGGATGATTTCGCCGAGTGGTGCGAACATGTCAGTCCTCCGTACGCATGCGGGTGAACGTGTATTCCGCGTATGCGCGGCAGGTGGTGGTCACCGCCGTTTTCGTGATAGGAATGCGTTTGCCGCCTTTCATGACGAACTGCGCGTTGGTGATGCCGGACACGTAGTCGAAGTTGACGAGCACGCCTCGCGCGGTGCGGTAGAAGTTGTCGAACACGGTGAGCCGTTGGTCCACGTCGGAGAAATTGGTGCGGATTTTGGTCTGGGTGCCGTCCGCGAACGTAAATTCCACGTAGTCGCGTTGGACAGGGCGTATGCGATGAGCCGCCGGTCCATGGTCACGGCCGGATTGCCGAACGCCACATGCCAGCTGGAATCCACCGTGCCGGGCGACTGCGCCTTTGCCAGATGGGTGACCGGCGGTTTTGCCTTCAGCTGCTCTTCGACGCGTTCCATGGTGCTTCGAAGGTTTTGCGATTGACGGGCTTGAGCAGATAACCGCTCGCCTGCACCTCGTAGCCGAGCACCGCGAAATCGGTGCTGGACGTGATGAAGACGATCGCGCAGTCGTCGTTCTGATTGCGCAGCAGCCGCGCTATGTCCAATCCGGTGGTGGCATGCGGCAGATTCTCGTCGCTGAGATAACAGTCGAGCAGCAGCAGGTCGTAACGGCTGTTTTTCCAGCTTTCGATGAACGATTTCGCGTCGGGGAAAACGTCACAGACCGTTTGCATGGCATTCCTGCCGGCGGTTGCGCCGACGTTCCGGCCGTTGAAGTATTCCGCGCACATGGTGGCGATCAGTTCGCGTTCGGCAGGATGGTCCTCGACGATGGCGATGCGCACGTTCCCTCCTTGCTGTGCCGTGATTGCGCGGATGACGTTCCGGCTCTGCTTCCAAGCGTACCGGGAGAGGGAAATACGGGGTGCCGCGGAGCTTGCGTTTCATGCCAGAAAAGCACGTTTCGTGCCATACGGCGGATATCGACAACGAAAAAGACCCGCTCCATACGGAACGGGTCTTTTTCGCGCTACGCCTTGATTACTTGGCGGAACGCCGTATCACTCGGCCAGAGCCTTGTCCACGACCTCGGTGGCCTCGGCGAGCACCTTGTCCAGAGCCTCAGGGGATTCGAAGCTCTCGGCGTACACCTTGTAGATGTTCTCGGTGCCGGACGGACGGGCGGCGAACCAGTTGTCCTTGGTGGTGACCTTCAGACCGCCGATCTTGGCGTGGTTGCCCGGAGCTCGGTGAGCTTGGCGGTGATGTCCTCGCCGGCCAGCTGGGTGGCCTCGACGTCGTCGCCGGTGAGCTTGGCGAACTTCTGCTTCTGCTCGAGGGTGGTCGGGGTATCGACGCGCTTGTACCAGCTTTCGCCGAAACGCTCCACCTGCTCCTGGTGCAGCTGGGCCGGGTTCTTGCCGGTCTTCGCGGTGATCTCAGCGGCCAGCAGGTCCGGAATCAGGCCGTCCTTGTCGGTGGTCCACACGCGGCCGTCCTTACGCAGGAAGGACATGCCGGAGCTTTCCTCGCCGCCGAACGCGACCTCGCCCTTGAACAGCGGGTCCACGAACCACTTGAAGCCGACCGGAACCTCGACGAGCTTGGCGTTGATGGAGGCGGCCACGCGGTCGATCAGGGAGGAAGACACGAGGGTCTTGCCGATGCCGGCGTTCTCCGGCCAATCCGGACGGTTGCCGCCGAACAGGTATTCCACGCACACTGCGATGTAGTGGTTCGGGTTCATGACGCCCCAGTTCGGGCAGACGATTGCATGGCGGTCGGCATCCGGATCGGTGCCGCCGACCAGATCGTACTTGTCCCAAGCGCCGTTGTTGAGGGAGTCCACAAGACCCTTCATGCGTACGGGGAGCTCGGATCCATGCGGATCTTGCCATCATGGTCGATGGTCATGAAGCTCCAGGTCGGATCGACCTGCGGGCGCACCACGTCGATGGTCAGGTTGAACTTCTCGTTCATCAGCGGCCAGTAGTTGACGGAAGCGCCGCCGAGCGGGTCGATGCCCAGGCGCACGCCGGAGGAACGGATCACATCGAAGTCGATGACGTTCTCCAGATCGGCGACATAGTGCTCGCGGAAGTCGAAGCGCTCGACCAGGTCGGACTTGACGGCCTGCTCGAACGGAACGCGCTTGATGTTCTTGAAATCGCCGAGCAGCTCGTTGGCACGATCCGCGATGGCGTTGGTGACGTCGGACGGAGCCGGGCCGCCGGTGACCGGGTCATACTTGAAGCCGCCATCGGTCGGCGGGTTGTGCGACGGGGTCACCACGATGCCGTCGGCCAGGCCTTCGCCGGTGAAACGCTGGGTGCCATCCGCTGCGCGGTTGTGGGTCAGGATGGCCTGGGACACAACCGGGGTCGGGGTGAAGTCGTCACGGGAGTCGATGCGCACGGTCACGCCGTTGGCGACGAGCACTTCGATGGCGGTCTTCCAAGCCGGCTCGGACAGGGCGTGGGTGTCGCGGCCGATGTACAGCGGGCCGGTGACGCCGGCCTTCTTGCGGTATTCGGCGATGGCCTGCGTGATGGCCACGATGTGGGCCTCGTTGAATGAGTCTTCAGGGACGAACCACGGTGTCCGGAAGTGCCGAAGGAGACGCGCTGCTCCGGAACGTTCGGGTCGGGGACGACGTCATAGTACTTTCCAATGACCTCGTCGACATTGATCAGATCTGCTGGGGTGGCGGGCATTCCCGCATTTTTTGCAACCATACCTTCATTGTGCCACGAGTTTGCGCGGAACGCGGAAAGCCATCCCACAATGTGCGATGAATACGTTTTCTTTTTGACGTCTCGGCGTGTCTCCAGTATGGAATTGGGGTTTCAGTGTCCCGATGCCCGACGATTTGCGCATCGCACGCCGATAGTGTATTGTTTCTAATGAATTCGACTCATGCAGGGTTGCAAGTCAACATTTTTAGACGCAAGACCTGGAATGTGGCATTGGTTTGCCATGTTCCGGGTCTTTTTTGTTGCAAAAAAGCCGCGCTGCGTCATCGAATCCCATCGGAAGGAAATAGAAAGGAATCAGGATGGCTGACTCTCTCGCATCGCAGATCATCACTGCGATCGGCGGACCTGAAAACGTTCGCAGTCTGACGCATTGCGCCACCCGACTGCGCTTCGAGCTGGCGGACGCGTCCAAGGTGGACCAGAACGCCCTCGAACATATGAAGGGCGTGCTTGGCGCGGTCCCGCAAAGCGGTGACCGTTTCCAGGTCGTCATTGGCGGCGGCGTGGCCACCGTATACGAAAACATCATGCATCTGCCGAAATGGCGAACGCCGTGCCGCCTCCGCATCCGGCGAAGGCCAGAAGAGCAACGCCGACGTCAAGGCCGAGGCCCGTTCCAAGGCACGCGGCAAGGTGGCATGGCTGGACTCCTTCTTCGAGTATCTCGCCGACTCCTTCCGCCCGATCCTGGGCGTGCTGCTCGGCGCCTCCATCATCATCGCCCTGGTCAACCTGCTCATCTCACTGAACGTCATTCCGAATGACGAGGCCTCCGCCGGCTGGGTGTTCGTCAAGGCCATCTGGAAGGGCGTGTTCTACTTCCTGCCGATCATGGTCGCCTACAACGCCGCCAAGAAGCTCAAGGTCGATCCGTGGCTGGGCGGCGCCATCATGGCCATCCTCATGACCCCGCAGTTCACCAGCCTGATGGACGCCAAGACCACCACGTGCGTGGAGAACGCGGCTCTGGGCACCAAGTCCTGCACCGCCAACATCTTCGGCATTCCGATGGCGTTGAGCGACTACAGCGGCAACGTGTTCGTGCCGCTGCTCATGGCCGCCGTGCTCGCCCTCGTCTACCACGGATTGAAGAAGATCATTCCCGAAAGCGTCCAGCTGGTGTTCGTGCCGTTCTTCTGCATGATCATCGTCGGCGCGCTGACCGCCTTCATCATCGGCCCGATCGGCGTGTGGGTCGGCAACGGCCTCGGCGTCGGCCTGGCTTGGATGAACACCCATGCACCGTTCATCTTCGCATCATCATCCCGCTGCTGTACCCGTTCCTCGTGCCGCTCGGCCTGCACTGGCCGCTCAACGCCTGATGCTCATGAACATCCAGACGCTCGGCTACGACTTCATCCAGGGCCCGATGGGCGTGTGGAACTTCGCTTGCTTCGGCGCCACCGCCGGCGTGCTCTTCATCGCCGTGCGTGACAAGGACAAGGACATGCGCCAGACCGCTCTCGGCGCGCTCGCAGCCGGCCTGCTTGGTGGTGTTTCCGAACCGTCCCTGTACGGCATCCACCTGCGTTACAAGCTGGTCTACAAGCGCATGCTCGTGGGCTGCGGCCTTGGTGGCGTCGTCATTGCCGTCCTCGGCTGGCTCTTCCCGTCCGTCACCGCCGCCGGCCAGACCGTGCATGGTGTGACCACCACCGCCTTCGCCTTCACCTCGCTGCTGACCATTCCGTCTTCGACCAGATGTGGGTGTACGCGGTGTCCATCGCGGTCTCCTTCCTGACCTCCTTCTTCCTGATCATCACCTTCGACTACCGCACCCCGGAACAGAAGGCTGAAGTGCTGGCCCGCGCGGCTGCCAATCAGAAGACCGCTGTCTCGTCGGTCGAAGCCAAGGGAGTCGCTCCGGCTGCTGCCACTGTTACCGCCACCAAGACTGAAGCCCCGGCTGCTGCCGCCACCACCGTGGTGAACGCTCCAGTCGCAGGCCATGTGATTTCCCTGGATGAAACCGGCGATCCGGTGTTCGCGTCCCGCGCACTAGGCGAAGGCGTCGGCATCCAGCCGGCAGACAGCACCGTCGTCGCGCCGGTATCCGGCGTGCTGCAGACCGTCGCCGAAACCGGTCACGCATTCGGCATCAAAACCGATGATGGCGTGGAAGTGCTCGTGCACGTCGGCATCGACACGGTGAAGATGAACGGCGAAGGCTTCGATGTGAAGGTCAAGGCCAACGAACACGTGAACGCGGGGGACAACCTCGTTGTCGTCGACTTTGATAAGGTTAAGGAAGCTGGATACAGCACCACCACATTGATGACGGTGCTGAACACAGTGGCCTTCGCGTCCGTCACGCCAAGACCGGCGTCGACGTCAAGGCCGGTGAGTCGGTGATCGACATTCAGCGCTGACCAATCGCATAGTCGGAAGGGGCCGACGTGGACGTTCTTCGCGTATTCAACAATAATGTCGTACTGGCAAAAGACGGCAATAGTGAGGTGATTCTCACCGGTCGAGGCATAGGTTTCCAAGCCAAGCCCGGCCAGCATGTTGACGACGCGAAGATCGTCCGTCGGTTCGTTCCCGTAAGATGGCAAGGATCCCGACCATATGGCCCAACAGGTGGCCGGGATTCCGCCCGAAATCATTCGTCTCGTTACGGACGCCATGAACCGCACGGTCTGAACGGAACAGCCGACAGACAGCTGCATTGGTGCTGGCATTATCCGACCATATTTGCGGTGCGATTCGCCGATCGCAAAACAAGCAGACCATCGAATATCCGCTGGAAGCCGAAGTGCGTTCGCTCTACGCGAGCGAATACTCCAAAGGCAAAGCGCTGGTCGATGCGATGAACACGTATCTGGGCGGTGCGCTGCCGGATTGCGAAGCCGTGGCTTTGGCCCTGCACTTGGTCAATGCGGGCTTCTCTACCGGCGATCTTTCCGCAACCTACACCATGACCGGCGTCATCCAGCAAATGCTGACGGTCATCGAAGGCTATTACGGCATCAGCCTTGACCAGAACAGCGTCAATGTGGCGCGTTCATCACGCATCTGCGCTATCTTTTCGTGCGCATCCACCAACATGAACAGCTCGACGACGAGCCTGAACCAATCGTGGAATCCATCAAAACCTCATATCCGAAAGCATCGGATTGCGCAAACAAACTCGCGATCATCATCAAAATGCGATTGGATGCAAGTCTTTCGCAAGCGGAAATCGCCTATCTCACCTTGCATGTCGCACGAGTGACTTCTCATGCGACGGAATCGCATGAGAATGACAATGCCAATGCATAATCTGCATAAAATACATAATCATCGTAATAAATAATTTAATAATTACGATAATAGTTACTGATTTACATTGGAAGTATTGGCTTCGGGCGCTTCCGGCACACGCACGCACAACGACTTACGCTCCACACTGAAACGAATATGCTGCGTTTCGGGAAGCATATCGCCGTCAACCTGCGCCAACACGGGCTTCTCCAACTTGATTTCCGCGCTGACGCCCTGAATCTGGTCAACCGTGGAATTCGTGGACAGCGGACTCTGCTGGGCCTTGCCGGTGATCGTCTGATGCAGCACATCGCCGAACAGATTCGCCCAACCGATCAAACCGCCGGATGTGTCAATGATCTCGTAATCGAGAATGCCGTCATCGTACACGGCGTCGGGCATGAGCGAAAATACCGGAATCTGGCCGCAATTGCCGGCCATGAACGTGCGGAAGGTCAATCCGTGCGTGGCGTGCGTGCTGCCGTCGGCGCTGGTAATGGTCACATCACCCTTGTACTTCGGGGCGAACAGGTTCTTCACGCCCGACACGAAATAGGCGAGCAGCTGATGTTCTTCTTCAACTCAGGATCGGTGTCGTCGATCATCACCGCATCAAAGCCGATGCCCGCGATAATAAGGAACGCATGGCCGTGATCGGCGGCTTCATCATCGAGCAGCGTCAGTCGGCCGACATCCACCAAACGCGAACCATGAGATGTGGCGACGGTCAGCGCCGCATCGATATCATCCACAGGAATGCCCATATTGCGGGCAAACAGATTGCCGGTCGCAATAGATGATGCCCAGCGCGTGGCCGGTTCCCGAAAGTGCGCTCGCCACCGTGCGCACCGTGCCGTCGCCGCCGACCGCGACCACCACGTCGGCGCCATGCTCCAAGGCTTCCAGCGCGCAGGCGCGACCATCCTTATCAAGCTGCGTTCCGATATATTCAACCTGCGTGAGATGCTTCGCCTCGCAGAACTCCTGAATATGCTGCTTGCATTGTTCCGCCTGCGGTTTCGAAGGATTGATCACAAACGCGTAATGCACCTGATCATCGTCGCGCTTGTCGAGCTGTTCCGCAAGTTTGCGATGCTTATACGCGCGTACTGCGAAAAAGACGGCCGCGCACACCGCTGCGACCGCAAGAACGACAATCAGAATGATAACAGGCATAGGCATGTCATCTATTGTTCACGGAAGATGCGAAAAAAGCGAATCAAGACTGATTTATTCGACGATTCCTGCACGTTGTATACAAAAATGAGAGGACTGCGGCGGGTGTCGGCTTTCAGCACTAGGCTAGGAGGCATGCTTGATATCCAATTCATTCGTGAACATGCTGACGTTGTTAAGGAATCCCAGCGCAAGCGTGGCGAATCGGTCGAACTGGTCGACGAGGTGCTGCGCTCCGACGAGGTTCGCCGTTCCTCTCTGAAGGAATTCGAGGCTGCCCGTGCGCAGCAGAAGGAAATCGGCAAGAAGGTCGCCGCGGCTCCGGCCGACGAAAAGGCCAAGCTGATTGCCGAAACCAAGGAACTCTCCCAGAAGGTCTCCGAATACAAGGCCGCAGCGGACGCCGCAGCCGAAGAATACACCACCGCCATGTGGAAGCTCTCCAACGTGGTTGAGCCGGAAGCTCCGGAAGGTGG
>ENA-OQIO01000618-OQIO01000618.1-human-gut-metagenome-genome-assembly--contig:-NODE-618-length-18516-cov-8.651911_pt1 | contig 18516 bp, 19 predicted proteins | sample MGYA00242573_ERZ504737 | MGnify/ENA primary metagenome ERZ504737 (study PRJEB26092, sample SAMD00036203) | human gut metagenome | host: Homo sapiens | study: EMG produced TPA metagenomics assembly of...
TTTCCAATGCAATCTGAATAATTTCTTCCAGTTCTTCTTTGGTAAACTCACCATTTGGGTACATCAACTTCAGATAACCGTCTATCATACGACGAACCGCAATTGTATCACGCTGATTCAGATTTCTCCCCAGACGGAAGTAGTGATCAAGTGCATCTCCATACTGCTCCTTGCGAAGCTCTCGGATGAACTCTGCCAAATAGTCACTGATAAAACCATAATCATTAGTAAAATGCTCCGGTCTGAACTTCGGTATCTCCCATCCTGGAAGATAACAGTGCATACGATCAAGAAATGCTGTATCTGTTCCCATTTCCTGCGGGAAAGGTGCAAACAGACTGGATGTTTTCAACAGCACGTCCACACTCTGATTGATATTTCCCACAAATACCATGGACGCAGTAGCAGCTTTTTCTTCTTTGCCACGGGCAAAAGAGCCGGATGCCATGTAATCCTTCATAATCTGAATGCCATCTTTATCTTTAAACTTGATACCTGCCACTTCATCAAAGGCTACACAGTCCCATAAGCCGACCAGTCCGACCGTTTTGCGTCCCATATTGTAAAACAGGTTTGCAACCGTCGTCTGTCCACCGGAAATCAAAATACTGTTTGGTGAAATCTCTTTGTAAAGATGAGATTTACCGGTGCTTCTCGGTCCAAGCTCACAAAGATTAAAGTTATTCTCAACTAATGGAATCATACGGGTCAAGAGCAACCATTTCTCACGGTATGTAAATTCATCCGGTTCCATTCCGATAGAACGAAGAAGGATATCCAACCATTCATCTTTCGTAAAAGCTTTTCGTCCCTGCTTCAGTTCATCAATATCAATGTGCGGCATCTGGATCGGTGTCAGCTTACGGATACTGATTGGTGAAATATCTTTCTGCTTTTTCTGTTTGGAACGAAGTGGATTTCCATCAATATCCTCAATGCCAAAATTATTGTCGCCTTCAACCTCATAATCCAGCTGAACAATACACCAGATACCGCCGCAGAGCAGGCGATCAAATTTTTCTGGATATTCATCGGCAATCGGTACATTACCAATGCCCAAATTAGAAAACTCTGCAAAAAAGCAATCCTTTTTCATATCCAGTCGAACAGTCACCATATCAATGATTGTGTAACTGCCTTTTTTACGCAGCTGAGACAGAATTTTCTGTGATTCATCCGGGCGTACAAAGTTGTCAGCAAGAATACGCTTCACATTCTGTACGCCTTTCTCTATAACCGTCTCATCATCTGAACTGCAATACTGTCCCAACAAGAACTCAAGAACATACACTGGGACATTCGCCCCTTCTTTAATTTTCTTTGTCAGGTCTTTCCAAACAATCTTACCGTCAAAGTTCTGACGGAGCTTGTTCTTTATTTCTTCACGGGTACTTTCACCCTCTGCAAATTGCTCCATCTTTCTCTCCTCCTGCGGCATTAACTAAAAAAATCAAACTCGTCCACCGCAAAGGCGATGTCAATCTGGAATGGCTCCCGCTGTGGCAGCTGTAATCCCTGTTCATCTGCAATTACCAGATAATAAGTAGCGGTATTGCTGTATTTTAAAGATTTTAGATTAAACTGACAACGGAAAGTTCTTTCTGCACCGTTATCGCTGGTCTTTATCTGCAATAATCTTCTGAATATCACTAATCTGTTTGCCGTCCTCATTCTGTAAAATAAACTTGATAGGTTGCTGCTTCACGATTTGTACTGACCGCATCTTTTTGATAGAAGTTCAACGAAAAAATCATATTGCTGATCTTACGGTTTGCGGACAGTAAATTAACCGTTACCGGCTTAGTATCATATTTCTGCTTATTTCGCTTATATTCCATAGAATCGTTGCGGAGATAATGATACTCAATCACTGGAACAACCATTTCCTGCAAACTGATACCACCATGCACAAAATTCATACCGCCGCCATTCATTTTGATACGAATACTTTCTCTCGGTGCAAATCCATCAAATTCCGTATTTCCGCCCAGGAATTTTACAGGCATCAAGTAATCTGGTTGCACACCTTTCTGCATAATTGCATATCTTCTGCCATATTCTACACATCGCTTGATACTTCTTTTTTTTGTAATGTCAGAGTTTGTTACATCCACATCAAAAAATCCTCTTTTATCTACTTTGTCCTCTTCCTTCAAAGGACTGTATGTATAAAGAAATCCATGATCTGCCGTAATTAAAATATTCGTTCCACCAAATTCATTTACAATGATACGCACAAGATTCTTCAATTCTGAAATTGCCTTGTCACACGCAGCAAAAACAGCAGTATCCGAAGTGTGGCTGGCTTCATCTATGGTATCGTGGTAAATATAGACCACATCCATACCTTTTACCAAAGCACTTCTTTCCGCTCGTTTCATAGCAATGATGTCATTATACTTTAAGGCCACGCTTGCCGACTCTTCTGTTTTCAGAACCTTGTCCCTATAAGTACTTGCCGTAGACTGTCCATCTGCCAAAACCGTCAAAATATCGTTCCGAACCTCTACTGTCAATTCTTTGTGCGGCAACAAAGCTGCCATACCAAACTTTGTAGTAGAAGGAAAGATGCTCTGCATACTGCTGATAGAAACCTTACTTTGCGTTTCTCGCTGAAGCTGATCTGCCATCGTAACCGCCACTTCATAACGCATGGCATCTGAGATAATTACAAATACTTTCGTATCCGAGGTTTGGATACGAGAACGGTAAAAATCCTCCTGTTGCGGTACTTCCAGAACTTTACCGTAAGTTGCCAGTTCATCCGCACATACATCCGACCAGTTGTTGCCCAACTCACCTAAGAACCAGTGCGTATAAAGTCCTTCCACCTTATCGACAACATGCTTGAACAAATCATCCAGCAGAATATTGGAAGTCTCCAAACTCTTTTGAAAACTAAGATGGAACAAACGGTAATAAGTGTCCATCTGATAGTAGCTCTCAGTATATTCTTTCCAGATACTTTTCGCTTCTGCGGTATGGAATCCGGCAGAATGTTCCTTAAAGAAACTTTGCATATTCGCCACTTGTAAGATACCGTCATAAAAATTCTCAAATGGCTCATACCATACACAAGTTCTACGTTTTTCAACGGTATTCGTAATGGTATCCACATCAATAATATGGTCACTGATCTCTGTCATTAGCTTTGTCAGAATTACTTCGTTAATACACGGAAAGCACTCTGTTCCTACCAAATCTTCTACTGTCAGCTTTTCAAAACGCTGATACAGACGAGCTTCATCCTCAACATAACGTGCCACATCATATAATTGCGGAATGTTGTCACTATGAAGCCATTCAGAAATAAAATCATAGCAATATGCCTGATGGGGTATGGAAATAAAACTGTCCAGTCCGGCAAAATATTCCTGCCGCATGGTACGGGTCGCTGCAGTTAAAAGTAGATAAATTGCCAACTGCCCAAGATCTGGTTCTTCCACCACAAATCCACATCCCTGACGAACCATCGCCCAAAAAGCTGCGTCTGCATGATATTTTACAAAATCCTGATAAACCGTATTATTATTCAAATCCAGTCCCGCCTGGAACACACTACGGAGAATCATATTAGGCTGTGCATCTTTCAATCCACAGATTGACGCCATGACAGCCATGTGTAACTGTGCCGGTGTTTCCGGAACTTTATTCTGTGTGCTGACTTTCAAACGACGGTCTTTCGCATTGAAATAAGCACGATAATTTTTAACCTGTTTCCTCATTGCCGGATTTGATATAAGTCCCATCTCATCCATCCAAATAGAAATCAGATCCGCCCGAAACTCTTCGCTGTAAAGCTCCACATCCAGAAGCCAGTTATCATCTGGGCGGTTATAGACACACGGACTGTAAACCAGATAATTTGTGGTCAAATCATCTACTGAAAGCAGTTTTTTTACAGAAAACGCATTATTTCCTGTCAGCGCAATCACCTTTGCATTTTCCAAAACCACTTCATCCAGTTTATCCTCAAATTCCTTATCTTCATCATACCAGAAAATGATACGACGCTGATAAAACTCAGGCAGAGGTGCAGCAAACCTGCGATTTAAATCTTGTATTATTTTGTCTGTATCCATGCTGCATTATTTCCCTTCCGTATTTTTTACATAAATAGTGCTTCGTGCCGCACCCTCTTTTCTCAAATAACCATCCTTAACCATATTCAGCAAGACAGCTCTGGCTCTACGATGTTTTACATCTAAAATCTCTACTGTTTCAGCAGTAGTAATAGAGCCATTTTCCAATACATATTTATAGATTTGTTGTTCCTGTTCACTATCCGGCATTTTCTCTGTCGTATCTGGCACTTCATTGTCACTATCCGGCATTTTTCCCATAGTATCTGGCACTGTTTCTGTTTTATCCGGCACTTCATTGCCACTATCTGGCATTTTATCAATAGTATCCGGCACTTTAATGGCGTTATTGAGGTCATTGAGGTCAACAGTGCGTCAACCTGACCTCGATAAATATTGATACGCAAATCCACTTCGCCACCAATAAACTCCGGCTCCCGAAGTCCGGCAGCTTTCACTTTATCAATAATTCTCGGAATACCGCTTCCCCAATGCTCAATCAGATTCATGTAAGCAAACGCATGGGCAAGGGCTTCATTTCTGATTTTGGAATAGCCTTCTTTCATACGTTCCATAGTTTGTCCCATTGGCAGCTTTCCTGGAGAAGTGATTTCCAATCGGTTGTCATATACCGCTACCTGTATCGTACCATGATCCAGATAACTACGATGTACCATAGCATTGATAATCAACTCACGAATGGCATCCGGTGGAATCTCATAAACATCCTGGCGATAAATTCCCACAATAGTAGCACCCAGATGAATATTTCTCAAGACAAACTGAAATGCTTCGTCTATCTGTTCCCAAAGCGGTCCGGTATATTCTCTACGATCAACAAATACCGCTTTCGTTGTACCTTTGAACACACCACATTGCGTTGCAACATGAAGGCCTCCGTTGCCTGTCAAAATTGCAAATGCGTTGGATGGATAATCTTTTCCATCACGCTCGATTAAAATTCCCCAGGAACGCAACTGCTGTCTGCCTACATCTTTAATCGATGCTTTCTGTTCCTCTGTCCGAGCATTTCTGACAGCCTGCTCTTTCATAGCTTTGCAAAGGGTATCAATATCTTCATCTGTAACATTTAACCCAGTACATAAAGCCTGATCATAGTAGCGGTTACTGCCCTCAAACAACAATTCTTTTATCATATACTCGTCGGCAAGGCGGGTAGTTCCAGCAACACGGACATATACACCGCCATCTCTGCCAAGAGCTTTGATATAATAGGGGCGCTGTCTACCCTCAGAAACCTCTACCACAATGACAGTCTTACCATCAACCGTCTGCAAAGTAATATCCGGGATGATTGCTGGTTCACAGCTGTCTGATACAGCATTTGCAATGGCATCCATTTTCTTGAACACATCTTCCTTGTCAAAGCCGACGACCTCTCTGGTTTTATCGGCAATTCCGAAAATGATTTTTCCGCCGGTTCCATTTGCAAAGGCAACCACAGACTTCATATATTTGATGCTTTTCTCCGGCAGGTTCTCTTTGAACTCCACATTCTTCGATTCTCCTGCAAGAATTTCTTCTATGGTCATTGTAACACCTCGCTCTCTTTGGCAGCTATTGCCACCATTCATATTATAAAATACCCGCAGTTTTCTTATTTACCACTTTGGAAATCAGCTCATTCATCAAGTCGTTCTTAATATCAATCCACGTTTTCGTATTGTCGATAGCGAGCTGACATTTAGATTTCTGCATAATTGCAGTAATAGTCTGACGAACATAATTTTCCATTTCAATGAGTTCTTGCTTTGAGATATTGCTTCCATCACCTTCATGTAAGGATTCTGAGCGATAACGATAAAAGTCCAGCATCTTATCATGTATTCCTACAACTTCTGCATCATTCTTTCCAAGCAAAACTGCAATGCGATTGGATAACATTTGTTTTTTACCTGGTTGATTTACCGGCAAAAGTGCCATTTCTAATGCTGTCGTATACTGTTCAAATCCAGTTGGAGCATCTGTCTGCTCCAATCCCCACACAAACTCATCAATAATAGGTTTCATCATGGAATAAATTTGTAATTTATAATCTCTTAAAAACTGATTACAGCGTTCAACATCTTCTGTTGCAAGTATATATTTTCGTTCATCATAAGCATTTCTGGTACTATTCTTGCTCGTATGGTTCTGAGTATTATTTATAAAACCCAACACCTTAAATCTGTAATTGAAAAATGTTTGATATAATCCAATGTTCCCGTTTTTATATAAACGCAACAACGAAAATATTTTATGCAAATATTGTACCTCTTGCTCTTGGTAAGCTCCAATTTCATCTTCACATTGGCAAGTCTTATTCGTGATTACAGCACCCGGAACAATCTGAGGACCATCTATCAAAAATACATCTTCTTTTTTTAGGCAGATAAAGTATGAACCATTTTCATCATGTAAACGTGAGCCTATATACTCAATACATAGTTGATTTTTTCCATTTTCAATTTCTGATTTGAATGGGAAATCATCATAATAGCACTTCTCGATAGTATAACCATTTCCCAATTCAAGATTAAGTATACTTTCATCGCAATACATTATAATCGCTGTAATTTTCACAGTAACATCAATCAAAATACCACCCCCATTAACGCAAGCCCTTATCCTTCAAATATTGACCAAGACTAAGTTTCTTTTCAACTTTCCAAGCCTTATACCCATTTGTACTTCGCCCCGTCACAAACTGAGCCGCTGTTGAAGAGCTGGTAAACTCACAGTTTTTAAGAATATTACCATTCTTATCCACATACTCTGGATTGTCTCGATATGCTTTAGCGGTTTTCCCACCTCTGATATGATTTGCAAAATCCGGACTTATTTTGCCACCTGCCAGAACAGTAATTATCTTTCCATCATATTCTGCCGTTGCATATGCAACTCCTGTACGCTGTGTAAGTGTAACCATAATTTTCATGATTCTTCGTCTCCTATTTATAATTTTTTTAATACTGTATCAAATATTGCATAATTCTTCTTCACACCATCATCCAGATCAATGGAAATCATCTGGTCGGCAAGGTGATGAATCTTTTCCTCGTAAATTCTGATTTCAGTATCCTGCGCCTGCAAGGTATTCAACTTTTTGTTCAGCTTCACACGCTCGCCAGTGGAAGCATTGACCATACGCTGTTCCAAATCCGCAATAGCAGTACGATAACGAGCCTGCTGTTCATGCACATAATCGGTACGGATACGGGCAATGGTGTCCGGCTGATAGCGGTGCATATAAATCAGAGCCTTAAATCCATTCTTCTTGCCGCTGTCAAATAGCCAGTAAATCGGGCGTTTCTGATAAATCTTACAATGATCTTTATAAAAATCATTCAGAAAATAATTCCGAATCACATCTTTCGGCTGACCTTTTCCCCCCAGTGCATCGGCAATGAATTTCAGGTTTTCGTCTAAGGTATCTACACCGTAAACAGTTTTTACGAACTCCACGAATAGACCGACAATATCATCCTCAAAATATTCATCGTCGCAAATCGGGATAATGTTATCCTTATCCGCAGCAAAAGAACTATATTTGCTGTTATCCCATTCTCCACCTGCATAGACAAGACCATCCGCATCCAGAGAGTGGCGACCGAACATACAGCCAACCGCATAGGAAATGAACGAGCGAATATCTCTGCCAAGATCAGCTTTGCGGACAGTAACGTCCTTGTCCTCAACCTCTGGTGTCAGCTCATCCTGTAAACCGTAAATGTCGATGAAAATACGGTTCAATTTTTCCTCATTGGCTTTCAGCTGGTTAAAACGGTCATTGCATTCAGTCTGCCACTGGTCAAAGGCTTCCGCAATGGTAGAAACTTTGCGAAGCAGTGGATGCTTTTGAAAATCCCATGAGGTTTCAAAAGCATCCCAATCCTGCTTTGAAATACTAATATTATATTGGACTAAGGATTTAACCTGCGGATAAAAATTCATATCTTTGATAAATGGCATATTGAGTATATCTTTGATATTATTATTCATTGTCGGGTTTATAATTCTTAAAAGTGCTTGTGACACCTTGGAATTTAAAAATCCTAACACATAATCTATAATAGTTTCATCATTAAACAATATTGTTGCTGCCGCTTTATTAAATGTCAAATTTTTACCAAGTTCTCTTACGCCAAACAAAGGATTCATCGAAACAAGGGTCCATGTGATTCCTCTCCTAAAAAGGATTTCATCTTTGGGGAATCGTGCAATTTTATCTCTTTTATAATGCTGAATCGTGATTGGATCAAACTTTACTACGGTATCAATATTGCCATACCATCGCCTAAATTCACCTCCTTTAGCGTGTAACGCCCACTTCCTTGCTTCAATATCATGAGCATTCACTTCCCACAACAATTTCAAATACTTGTCATTATTACCAGTTAAAATTTGTCCATCAGAAAATGCAACTTCTCCAATAACTCATTATCATAACAATTAGCAAACTGTTCACTAATCCAATAAGCTATCGGTTCACCTGGTATCTTTTGAAATCGTAGTTGATTAGATATATACCGTTCTTTTCCTTTAATGAAGAGTTCCTCTTTTCCAGTTTGTGTCGTCGGATCAACAAGTCTGCAATATGTACCAAGATAATTGTTCAAAAATGTGTTTCCTATTACAAAGCTGGTTGTTTGTACAATTTCTCCACCAATTTCTTCAAAGGCACGAGCTCCCAAATGCGCCATATTTATAATAGCTTTTTTAGAAATTTTCTTTCTAATATTCTCATAACTTGCAAGGAACATCCAAGCGTGTTGTGTAATCATTGCCTGACAGCCATTTTTCTTTGTCATTTGTCCGCAACGTTCAATAAACACAGCAAACAAATCACTTTTACTATCTGGGTAATCACTTTTAACATAATCAGAGAGCTTTATACTCATACCAGAGCTACCCATATACGGCGGATTTGTCACTACCACATCATACTTCTGCGCCAGTGCTTCTGCACCTGCACCAACGGCAACAATTCTCTCAGTGCCGTCTCACGGGACATATTTATATCTTCCGTAATCTCTGCAAAACGGTCATACAGTGTAGACCAATCCTGCGGTGTTACGGTCAGAATCGAGCCGTATTCTTTTGCATCATGCAATTCTTTAATGATGGTATCCATAGCTGTCGTGAGCTTTGCATCCCCATTGCAGAAATAGTCCACGCAAATTCATCTACATGATTGCTCTCTACAATAGCATACACATGGGGCTGAATGCCACGGCTGAAGAAGCGTCGGTCATACTGACGGGCTTTCATCATTACCGCAAAGTAAGCCAGCTGTGTTGCACGGTCATCAATATCCAGACCATAAATATTGTTCTCTACAATGCTTGCCACTGCTTCACGGGTGGTATAACCGTAAGATTCATATATCTTCATCAGCACATCAAACATATACGCAAGAATATGACCGGAACCGGAACATGGATCAATAACTTTCAGCTGATCCGGTGTCAGCGCGGCGTATTCCTTGCGAATCTCGGCAAGCTGTGCCTGCACTTCCGGCTCCTGCTCAGCTTCTTCCAGATAGTAGTGCCATTTGGTATCTTCCGGATCACGGTTTCCGGCAGCATAGGCAGACTGTTCTTCCTCGGTAGGAAGAAGCTGCTCTTTCACATCCGGATGTCCCTCCAGCCATAAACGACCAAGACTGTTCTCTACCATGTAGCGAACAATCCAGTCTGGTGTGAAAAGCTGAGTTGCTGCGGGGATGTTTTCTTTTGTGATTTTCACATTCTTTTTCAGTGCTGCGAAAACGTCATCCTTTTTCTCACTGTTATAATACTGATACAGCCAGCCGATGATCTGGACAGCATCCTTCCAGTCATCCTCCGGTATCAACTCGATCATCTGCTGAATGACACTGCCTTCACGGAGCAGATTGTCCGGCAGAAGAAGCTCGGTGTAGTCCGCAATCTTCTGGAACATTCCCGGCAGAATCTTATTCAAGGCGTTACACTGCACGATCAGCAGATATTTATACAGTTCTTCGGTCTTTTCGGCATCTTTCAGTTCATAGACCTTTTCCATATCCAATCCATCCAAATCCAGATGAATGGCTTCGGTTATAATCTGCGGCTTAAAGTTGTTTTCCTCGTCCGTGAATACACGCACATGGGAAGGAATGTAACCGTTGACTTCCATAAATCGTAGAGCAGAGAAGCGGTTGAACCAAGTGTAGGCAACCTCCTCCATGACCTGCTTATAGCCTTTATCGTTAATCTCGGCAATCAAAGCCTGACGTTGTTTCTTTTCATCAGCAGTGAGGACTTTGCCGCCAACGCTGTCCGCATTGGCGGCCTCGATATTATCCTCTGTGATACCGTATTCCACGCCTTTTAGGGAAACACGGGCGATCAGCTCTGTTCTTGCCCAGACAGCAAATTTTTTAATCGCATTCTTATCCATACTCGTCTCTCCTCGTTAGTTCAGCTTGATCTCATCGCAATTTTTCAAGAGTTGCTTCAGCTGAGAACGAATCTTCTCTACATAATCATCAATGTCTTCATCCGTTTGTAAGGTCTTTGCCTGGAATACAACCTGTCGGTTATAAGCACGGACAACCTTTTTCTTTGCCGGAGCAGTTTCTTTTCCTGGCTGTGTCGGCTGTACCTGCGGCTTCGGTGCAGGCGGAGCCAGAACTGACTCGATATTGCTGATAGTATCATCCTTGTACTGGCACATCGGCAAGAACATAGCATCCAGAAGGGCAAGGCTCTTTAATTCTGCGATTTTCTCCTTGCACTGACTGAAATACCGATCCGATTTTTCAATCAGATGGGATGCCTTGGAATCGCCGTTTGCAGCAGTATGGGTCGCTTCCATACACTGACGAACCGTTTCCAGAACCTCAGCACGTTTTTCTTCCAGCATCTTGTCATGGGCGGTGCGAACCGTATCCATCAACGGATTCAGTTCACGAATCCGGTTATAGTTGAACTTGCTTCCGGTCTGAACCATCGTAATCAATCGAATAGTATTCAGTGCCTTATGTGCTTCCTCATTTTCTGCAATCCGGTCAAGGTCATCATGCAGAGATTTTTCAAACTGCACTGCCTGGTCGAATACTGTTACCTGGGTTTTGAAGAAGTTTTCAATGCCGTTGCTCATGGCTTCTTTATTGTTGAAAAGAGCATCCTCTTTTTTCAGCACACGCTCAATCAGGGCAATATTGTCTTTCTTCTGAGAAAGAACATCATCCATCAGATGAATAGCTTCCTGCACTAATGCACGATCCGGGTATTTATGTCCGTCATAACAAGCATCCAAAGAAGCATAGTAATCACGCTGCTCGGTAAACTTCTCCGTCACAAAGCGAATCAGACCATCTTCATCATCCGGCACATCCATAATGTCGAAATACTCTCGGAGCATCGCTTTTACATCACGCATCATCGTAGCAGAAATGTTTTTACGCTTGCTGATGGAAGTCTTGCCGATCTCACTCTTTTTGCGGAGCATATCCGGCAACTTCGGGTCATCCGGCTGAATGGTATTGCTGCATACTTGATGGTTACTTTCTGGGAATAAATCAGTTGTGCCGCAACCGCAGCAATATCGATTTCTTTCCATCCATACGGAATCGCACTGTATTTGCTTTGCACATCTGCCATAGAAGTCGGCAACTTTTTCACATCCTGCATTTCCAGATATTCTTCCATAGCAGAAGCAGCATCACGGTTCGGTTCCATGCCCGGAAGTGCCGTTACCGCACCTGTCAGAATCGCAATAATATCTACATCACTGCCTGCATTATCTGTAATCAGGTCGAGCTTGCTATATACATGGGCAACCAGATATTCAAGCGACTGATCAATCTTGCTCTTAGCATTTCCAGCTCTGATTTCCAGATGCTCACCGTCTACATAGAACTGCGCCCCTTCAATAGCATTTTGCAATTCGCTCATGGCACTCAGCTCATATTTTCCGGCTTCGTCTTGCTGGTCACTGATAATTTTCTGCACAGTTTTTGGAAGCTGGCTTACATTTCTCTGCTTTACGTACTTACGAATCTTCATAGCAGATTCCAGAGATTCATAGTAAGGCGTATCAGCCAGAACCACGATTGCTTCATTACCTTTGGACTCCGCCATCAGACGGTAATCTGTTTTTTCAATAGCATCGGTAGCAACGGTCAGGAAACGCAGACGCATACCACCTGTTGCCACTCCAACTGTAATGCCGTCCACCATCTGATCGAAAGCAAAGTCATATTTTCCATAACGGAACTTCTTGGTTGTGAAAATATCACCGTAAATCATCTGAGCGATACGCTCTACGATAGAAGCGGTATCTACATTGGTATCCCGGATTTCACGCTGAATATCCTGTTCTTCATCCGTCAGGAAGTTATAAGTGTCTCCGGTTCTGCCGATATAGTTCTGGCTCATCAGACGGTCAAGCATCCACGGACAGCTTCACGCATGATAATCTTATCCACACGAATATCATCTGCCATAAGGATAACGATATTGTCCAGATTGGAAGGAATATCATCAATATACCGAATCAGATACAGGAGTTTCAGTACATCTACATCCTGCTGTTCGATGCCATCACCGTTGTCGGCAGCTTTTTGGCAACGTTCAATTACACGACGAATTGAACCATCCAGAAAAGTATGTACGGTATCATAAAAACGGAAGAACGGAACAAGTGCATACTCATCCTTCTCCTGAATTTTCTGTGCAGCTTCCTGGAAACCGGACAGCATGGAACGCTCACCACCGGAAAGGTGCTTGCCGGAATTTCCGTGCTTGCGGATTTCAGCAAATACCTTCTGCATAATAATAAACTGATACGGCACGAACGGGAAGTTCTCAGTAAATTCCCTCGGACCGGAATAGCCTTTAATATCCAGAATAGAGCCATTGAAGCTGAACAGGTTACGCAGGACAGAATCATTCTGCTCATAAACGGTTTCCAAATCCATTGTTGCTTCCGGTTTCTTTTTCAGAATACGCTTCTGGATGACTTCATCCACGGAGGAAGAAGATAAGCTCAGTCTTGTTTTGAAACGAGCCTGGATACGGGAGAACTCATCGGCACGAACTTTGATGATTTCATCAATGGCTTCCTGTCCGGTGCAGATCACCCAAATCTTTCCTTCACACTCACTTCCGATTTTTTCTGTCAAAGACTGGAGGTTCAAAAGCATATCGGTGTCTGTGCCGACATACTGACCAACTTCGTCGATCATAAACAGCAGACGGAAGTTCGCTGGTTTAGTATCCACATAGGCTTTCATATCTTCCACAAGCTGAGCAATAGATATTTCTGTTGCCGTTTTATCATTGAACCATGCCTTGGCATCGTCCTCACTCATATCCAGAACTTCCATTAAAGTCGGAATAATAAACTTTCCATTGAATGCAAAGGCACGGCGCATTTCCATCCAGGACTTGCCTTTCTTTTCTTCAAAAACTCTGCGAAACTCCTCAGTTTTTCCCTGCTGGTCAATATAACGCTCCATCATGGCAACTTTCAGATTCTCACCGTAAAATCCCAGATGGTTGTAGAACATTTTGGCAAATACACGAAGAACCGCAGTCTTATCTTTATTGCTGAATCCCTCAATATCAATATTGAACAGAATTGTCTCGGTCTGTCCCTTTGTGGCACGATCAATCAGCATAAAGGTTGCCGGGTCGTCCTCAAACTTTTTACGGAAACGCTCCACACTGCGAATGCCTTTTACCTCTTTATTTTCCAAAAGGTAGGAAAGCATTTTCAGGAAGTGAGATTTACCACTTCCAAAGAAACCGGAAATCCAAACACCCATATCGGCTGTCGGCTGGTCAAAAGCATCACCGTAATAATTGAAGAACGTAATGAAATGTTTCTTCAATTCTCTGGTAATGACATATTCATTTAACTCCTGCTCGATTACATCATCAGCAGCCTGATCTACTTTAATTACACCATTGATTTTGCGGTTGATGTCATCCGCAAACATATCTCGAATCATCATGCTTTATCCCCCTTAATCTATGACATTGAATGCCCGGTAATAATCATTTGGTGTCAGACGATTAAACAGTTTTACATGACGACCATCAAACTCACCCGGATACATAACCAAAATCGGAACATCCGAAAAATACGGTTGCAAGGCTTCCAATAACGTATGGATTCTCATAAACGGGAACACCTCGCCCACACCTGTCAGCATCAGCACATCACCCGGTTCGTGTGGCTCATACTGAATTTTATCAATGAACTCTCCATTGCCGATTGCGGAGTTAAGCTGCTCCAGAAGATAAGCACTTCCGTCAGCTTCTTCCATATCGGGAATTGCATCTGTGATGTCCATATCATCGCAGATAGAGAGAAATGTTTTATATAAATTACAAACGATCAAATGGCAATCTAAGGACTGATCAGTTTCCAGCTGATTCACAAAATGACGGACAACCATTTCATTCTCCGGTTCATAACAGAAGATTCTGATATTCACCTCATTGCTGAGTCCTTTGCTTTCCAGGAACTCCGGTTCCTGAATCAATGCCCGAACTTTATCCAAGCGTTCTTTTATGTCACTCATTGGCTACCTCCTAAGAAAAGCAATTAAACGCTGGCAGTATCGCCGTGTCGCCATTGCTTCTGATGGCATTCTCCAAAACAGGATGCAGCCATACTGGATTCAAATGATTTGCCCCCCGGTTGTCGAGATATTCTGTTTCAACAAGCACTCTGGCAATAATCTGTTTTAACTTTGTTATTGTAGTATCGCTCCAGGAAGCCACGGTATCATTCTGCTCCTGCAAACGCATAAAAAATGTATTCAAATCTATCTTACCAAAAGACGTGTCCCTTAATCTGTACTTCTCGCCAATGACGGTCAGCATAAATTCCCAAACCAGTCGGCTCTGCTTCATCAAAGCATAAAGACAAATCTGTTTTGCTACATCCGTTGGCTGTGACGCAATCGCAGCAACCAGCGAATCATCTTCTAGCGCATTGGAGTCGTTTGATACAGGCTTTCGCCATGCGTGTAATAGATTTTTCCGTTGGATACTGGAAAAGATTCTGCTCTACAATTTCTTTAACAATCGCATCATTTGAATTTCCTTCTGCCATTAGCTTTGCGGTAGAACGCATCTCGTAGAAAAGGAACGGCTCTCTGGTCAAAGACGCAATATAAGGATAAGAATGATCCATGTTCCCGTACCTCCTTACTGCTCCTCTTTTTTATCAGGAACAAATTCCATGATATCTCCTACATCACAATTCAAAGCAGAACATATCTTTGACAGAATCTCTGTACTTACATTTTCATCTTTTGATAATCGAGACATCGTTGTTGTACTAACTCCTGTCATTGCACGCAAATCTTTCTTCATCATTTCTTTATCAATTAACAATTTCCACAATTTCTTGTAACTAACTGCCATTTTTTCACCTCAATCTTATTTGCTTGAAATATCTGTTCACATGGTATTTATCATCATATCATAAAAATGCGTTTCAAACAATCTAATCTATCAAAAATCGTAATTCAATTCTGAAATATCGCATTTAAAATCACAAGAAACACATCTTAATAAGACAAGCTGAAAGTACAAGTGCCACTATATATCCGATTCCACAGAAAAATTTTATCTCGTTTATTTTCTCTGATTGCAATCTTATCCTTTTTTCAATTTTTGCACTTCGTTCTCAGCTGTCTTTCTATTTTGTTCCGCCTGATACTTTAAACTTAACATCAGCGATAATAGACCTTTCGCTTTCAATGTCAGATTCTTATTCTTGAAATGATGATTACTCATTACCGTAAAATTCTTAGTTCTCTCTACACGAAAAATCTGTGCCATGCTCCCATCCTCCTTTCCAGTTCAAAAGGAAAAGACGCAAGCCATATCTTATGACTCACGTCTTACTTCGCTCACAATATTCTATTTTTATCAGTTACCTGCCAGATTAGTTACTGCCAATCCTTATACATAAATCAATTCTTTCAGGATAATCTCTTCTGCAATCGCTCTGTGCTGATTGGCAGCTCTTACCCATGCCATCTGATCTTTCTCCTTATCCGGCAGTGGTTCTTTTTCTTCCAACTGTTTCAGAATCACTTCTTCCCGTTCCCTGGCTGCCTTGTCCACTTCCAGAAGATGCTCTCCTATCGTATCCTGCAGAAGCATCACCTGATAGGTTGAATTTCGATGGTTTTTCAGATAATCTCTGCGAAGAAAACCATACTTGCCAAGTTGCTCCATCTGTTCACCGGATTTATAGGTGAGATTCGGGATTACTTCAAACTGTCTTACTCCACTTCCTCCAGTTCTGTTCCTTCTGGAAGAATATATCCGCAGTTATCACATACTCCATCCTCTGCAAGTATCCCTCTTTCACAAAGGCTTCAATGCCTCCCGGTTCATGACAGCGTGGACAATCTAATTCCTGTATCTTTTTCTGATTTCTTACATCCTGGCAATTGGCAAATTCAATTTTACCCATAGTGATTCCTCCATTTTCATTCCATATCAATTTGTCTTCGCAAAAAAGTTCCTACCATACGGGAAAAATTGCTGATATTACGAATATAGCAAAGTCTTTTCCATAGATTCTCTTTTCCACGGAGAGTTCTTCTTCATTTCCTACAAAAATACCAATTACGAAAATTCCCTGATTTCTGGCCCGACGTACCTCATATGCAGTATCTTTCACAGCTTTTTCTCCGTCATAGATCTTGGGCTGGCGGGTTCCTGGTCGTTGTATGCTCATATCACAGGGTTTTCCATCACTTAATACGATTAAAATCTTATTTTTTTCCGGTCGCTCCATGAGAGAGGAACCGACTGTTTTCAGTGCAAGCCCATCTCTGTTATTGGCATATGCACGAAATTGAAAGATTCTTTCATTTGTTTCCCTTGGATCTTCATAATCCCGAAATCTCTGAAGAGGCAAAAGCATATCTTCTCCAGCAGAAAAATGTAATTTTTTCATCAAATACATGCCAAGTTTCTTCTGATCAAAATATCGTGCAAAGGCACCCTGCTTCACTGCCTCATACAGAACCGTTTGTTTTGAATAAACATATTTTTCTGTATCCGGTTCAAATTCCGTATCATAATCACCACTGACTGTCCAAAAAAGATTTCTGATACGATTGCTGATCTCCAGATGATGTTCTTCCAGTTGTTCCGCCGGCCATCTGACATCCTCCATACAAGTTTACCCCCATATGTCTTTTCCGGTCCAGGAAGATGGGATTCTGGTAGAAACCACATCTTCTACGATCTCTTTTTCAAATACATCAAAACTTTTATTTATGATTCCCATCTGGATTGCATCAATTGGAGAAAGTCCGCTTCTTGTTGCTTTTACAGCAGAAACCAATCCTCTCAGGTCAAGAGATTTTGTTGAGATTTCTCCATGGTAAGCTTTGATCTGCAAATCCAGAAACAGTCCTGCAAAAGCTTTCAGTGCACTTTTTTCCCCATCTGGAAAATGTTGCCTTAATACAAAAAGAACACTATCCTCATCCATTTCAGGCATATCGATTACCATAAACCTTGAAACCAATGCTTCATTTAGCTCTCTGGTACCTGCGTAACCATAATTCATCGTGCCGATAAATCGTGTTGCCGGATGAAGTAAAATCCTGTTATATCCTGGAATATCGATTCTGCGCCGATGATCCAGTGTGGCATGCAGTACAGAAACCGCATCATTTTTTGCCATATTGATTTCGTCCAGGATTCCAAATCCTCCAAATTCCGCGCATTGGTAGATGGGGCCTTTCCGAAGGCGAACCTCATTATTTATAAAGGTATCCGTTCCAATCAGATCGGCACTGTCTGTATTTACATGAAAAGAAATATCGTATTCCGGTCTTCCGAATATCCATGCCAATGTCTCACATAGTACATTTTTCCTGTAGCTTTTGCACCGGAAAGTAACAGATTATCTCCCTGAAGAAGCGCTGCTGTTGACATTTCCAGAATCTTTTTCCCATAAAATAGGATATCCGGTTTTTCTACTCGTTCCTTTACCTGATCCTCTACCTCATAACGCATGTGAAAATCTCTCAGTTCTCCAATCAGTTCCTGCGCTACCTTCTGGTCTTCTAAATATTTTTCTATTTCTGTCCAATGACTTCTCATGAAGATTTTCCCTTCTTTGCAATTGGTTATATCAAATCAGATAATATTTCTGTTTACTCAATCGTGAACCTCACATGACTAAAGTCACGTGCTTCCGGCCGCTTTAAGCGGCAGACCAAATATCGGCGGATACGCCTGTTACTTAGATTTTGCACAGATATGTGCTTCTTCCATGCCGGATACGGCGGGTTTCCACATAACAGGTAATCCACTGCATATCTGCCTGTGTTTATGCTGCTTTACGCAGTTCCATTTCTGAAATCAGTTCTCTCAGATCTGCATAAACACATGAGGTTCTACGCTTTACTGCAGGA
>ENA-OQIO01000619-OQIO01000619.1-human-gut-metagenome-genome-assembly--contig:-NODE-619-length-18510-cov-1.918947_pt1 | contig 18510 bp, 26 predicted proteins | sample MGYA00242573_ERZ504737 | MGnify/ENA primary metagenome ERZ504737 (study PRJEB26092, sample SAMD00036203) | human gut metagenome | host: Homo sapiens | study: EMG produced TPA metagenomics assembly of...
AAAACCCTTTGATTTTACTGGGTTTGTTGGCAATTTTTTTCTTCTCTTTTTTACATTCCTGTGCTATAATTTGGGACGAGCTGATGGATAGGATATTCCATCCAGCTTTGTATGAAAGGAAGGAACATAATGGCAAATATAACACTTCATAGTGACAGTCAGACCTCTGCCACCAGTGTATCGAATATTTTCATTGATGAATATATGTCTGATGCCAATGGAGAGTTTGTAAAAATATATCTTTATCTGTTACGGCAGTTAAACGCACCGGATGCAGCGTTTTCTATTTCTGCATGGCAGATAAATTCGAGCACACCGAAAAGGACATTAAACGTGCTTTAAGTTACTGGGAGCGTATGCATCTGCTCCGTCTGGAATATGACTCCAGTGAGAATCTGACCGGTGTCTGTTTTTTGGACACAAAGCGCAGACCAGCTGAGAACGAAGACCCTGTGACAGTATCCACACAGGAAACTGCTTCTTCTGAATATTCCGCAGCCGTATCCCCGGAAGAATCTTCTTTGAAGCCATCTGTTCCGGAACCGAAGAACTACTCTGCTGAGGATATCTCCATGTTCCGCAAACAGGAATCTGTGGCAGAACTTTTATTTATTGCTGAGCGTTACCTGGGACGTATTTTAACCCCAACGGATATGAACAGCATTTTATACTGGTACGACGGTCTTGGTTTTTCCACAGATCTCATTGAGTATCTGGTGGAGTACTGCGTGAGCAAAGGACACACCAGTATCCGCTACATAGAAAAGGTTGCCCTTGCCTGGGCTGATAATCACATTACAACTGTAGAACAGGCAAAGCTGACTGCCGGCCTGCATAGCCAGCTTTATTTTTCCGTTATGAAGGCACTGGGAATCAATGGACGTTCCCTTGTTCCGGCAGAGACTGCCTATATTGATGAAGTGGCGGTCTGACTATGGATTTTCATCTGAGGTCATCACGACTGCCTGTGAACGCACCATACAGGCGATACATCAGCCAAAGTTTGAATATATTGACTCTATTCTGACCAGCTGGAAGAAGAATCACGTAAGCACTTTGGAAGATATTGCAAGACTGGATGAAGCTCACCAGAAGAAGAAAAAAACTGCGGTTCCAAACACCGCACAGACATCCCAACCGAAAAACCGTTTTAATAATTTTGAACAGCGTTCCTACGATTACGATCAGCTGGAAAAAATGCTGCTCACAACTTCTGCACAACCAATACCTAGAACATAGATTATATTACTTTAGCATCAAGTACAATATTCATTGAATATTTACGCATAAAGTATTTGGAGAAAATTCAATGCCATTAAACAATTCGCAGTATGACGAAATTTTTCGTTCTTACGACGCAAAACAGTTAAAAGCACAGCATCAGTTAGAAGAGCGCACAAAAGCTGCCTATGAACGTTCCCCGGAACTGAAGGCATTAGATGCCTCTATCGCTGAGATTCCGTGGCATCCGCAAGACGTCTCTTAGATGGGGACAGTTCTGCTCTCACCGAATTAAAAGCGGAACTGAAAAATCTCCGCGCAAGAAAGGAAGTTCTCATGAAGGAGCTCTCATCTCCCGGAAAACTATTTTGAGCCGGTCTATTGAGTGTCCGGACTGTAAAGATACAGGTTATATTGGTGGGAAACCATGCCACTGCTTCAAACAGCAGGCGATCGATCTGATCTATACCCAGTCTAATATTAAAGACATTCTTACGAAAGAGAATTTCAGTACGTTGTCTCTGGATTATTATTCCGATTCCAACGTCAATCCCGCAACAGGACTTACATCCCTTGCCACTGCCAAAGCTGCAGTTGCCAGATGCCACGAATTTGTAGATCAGTTTGATAACACTTTCGCTAATCTTTACTTTTTTGGAGATACCGGAATCGGAAAGACATTTCTCTCAAACTGCATTGCAAAAGAATTATTAGATTCCGGACATTCCGTAATCTACTTTACGGCGTTCCAATTATTTGATATATTAAGCAAAGGTGTGTTTGAAAAAGATGCAGATGCCATCGCCACACACCAGAATATTTTTGACTGCGATCTGCTCATCATTGATGATCTCGGTACCGAACTTTCGAATTCGTTTACCACATCGCAATTATTCCTGTGTTTAAACGAACGTATCCTAAGACAGAAGTCCACGATCATTTCCACCAACCTGAATATGAACCAGGTTGCTGATATTTATTCAGAACGTGTGCTTCATCGTATAATGACCTATTATACTATTATTAAATTATTTGGTGAAGATATTCGTAGTAAAAAACGTATTCACTAGATGCTTGAATATCCCCTTATTCAGCATCTATTGAAATAAATTGTTAATGTTTAATTTTTATGGAGGAAAACCACTCATGCCAAACGATGAAAGAATTCTAGAAACCATGCCAGACGGCGCCCTCGGCTTAATTCCCTTAAAGAGCTGTGAAGAATTAGGTGCCAAAGTTGACCAGTACTTAGTAGGCTGGAGAGAGAAAAGAGAACATGCACATAAGAATGAAGCTGCATTCAAAGGATACCACCGTGACTCTTACATCATCTCCACATCTGTACCTCGTTTTGGAACAGGTGAAGCCAAAGGTGTGATCAAAGAATCTGTCCGTGGATATGATCTTTATCTGATGGTAGACGTAACCAACTACAGCCTCACTTACTCTGTATCCGGTCACGAAAACCACATGTCCCCAGATGACCATTACGCTGATCTCAAACGTATTATTGCTGCTGTCGGCGGTAAAGCAAGACGTATCACAGCAATCATTCCTTTCTTATATGAAAGCCGTCAGCACAAACGTACTGCACGTGAGTCCTTAGACTGTGCACTTGCATTACAGGAACTGACTGCTATGGGTGTTGACAATATCATCACTTTTGATGCTCATGATCCTCGTGTCCAGAACGCGATCCCTCTCAAAGGATTTGAGACTGTTCAGCCGGCTTACCAGTTCATCAAAGGTATCTTAAAGAACTGTGATGACTTAAAACTCGACAATGACCATTTAATGATCATCTCCCCGGACGAAGGTGGTACAAACCGTGCTGTTTACCTTGCAAACGTACTTGGTGTCGATATGGGTATGTTCTACAAACGTCGTGATTACAGCAAGATCGTAGACGGCCGTAACCCGATCGTTGCCCATGAGTTCTTAGGAACTTCTGTAGAGGGAAAAGATGTTATCATTATCGATGATATGATCTCCTCCGGTGAGAGTATGATCGACGTTGCAACAGAGTTAAAGAAGAGAAAGGCAAACCGTATCTTCGTTGTTTCGACATTTGGTCTCTTCACCAACGGTCTTGAACGTTTCGACAAGGCAGTGGAAGATGGTACTATTTACAAAGTAGTTACCACAAACCTCACTTACCAGACACCGGAACTTCTTTCCAGACCATACTACATTAACTGTGATATGAGTAAATACATCGCTTACATCATTGATACTTTAAATCATGATTCATCCATCAGCGATCTGTTAAACCCATATGACAGAATCCAGAAACTGGTATCCAAATACAAAAAAGAACATAAATAATATCGTTTCCAGAGGAACTGTTCCGTACAGTTTCTCCGAAACACACAAAAAGAATTGCAAGATGCAATTCCTTTTTTGTGTTTATAACCACTCTGTTATCTTCTGATCTTATGTATTAAAATAAGTCTACTCTTCCAGCATGTTTCTGGTTGATCACATAATATGCTGCATACTCTTCCGGTTTTAAGTATACCTGAATGCTCTTAATGGAAGATGCTCTGTGACCTTCTGCTTCGAACTGTTTCTTTGCTTTCTCGATCACGTCAGCAACAACTGCTTCCTGTCCCTGGAACTGGATAAATACTTCCGGTTTCAGTTCTTCTTTCTTAGGAGCTGCTTTCTTTGCTGCGGCTTTTTTCACTACCGTTTTTGTTGCTGCTTCCACTTTTTCTGTTGCTTTCTTTGCAGTATCTTTTACTGTTTCTTTGGTCTCAGCGACCTTTTTCTCAACTTCTTTGGCAACTGCTGCTGCCTTTGTCTCAGCTGCTGTCTCTTTCACAGATTCTTTTGCCGGTGCAGATTTTACTGCTGCTTCTTTTACAGTATCCTTAGATGCCTCTTTCGCTGTTGTTTTTACTACTGGTTTTGCTGCTGTTGTCTTCTTTTCCATAATTGGTTCCTCCTTCAGACAAAAACTACTCACAAACTAAAAAACTTCTCCATTGCTACTAATGCTTCCTGCTCATCTTCACCGTTTGCCTCGATATTAACTGTCATTCCTTTTGATGGGTTGAATGCCATAATTCCCATGATACTCTTGGCGTTGATCCTGCGATTATCACTTTCTAAAATAATCTCGCTATCAAAACGACACGCAACCTGAACTAATTCAGCAATTGGGTTATTATGTTCTTCTGAAACATTGGATACAATAATCTCTTTTTTGCTCATGCCATTCACTTCCTCTTTCACAGTACTTCGATATCTGTTTTTCCCTTCACAGATACATCAACTTTTTCCATACCTTTCAAAATATATACCATTACCATTAAATTTGCAAGGCATCCCACAGAAAACTGTTAAAGTTCAACGAAGGAACTGCGGAACCGCCTGAAATTTTATGCATTTTTATGTATTCTTTTTACTTTTGGTAAGTAAAGAATATATTTCCTGCATTAAAAAACATTTCATCTGCGTCCGCAGTCGTCCGCTTATAAGTCTGTCCCACTGCCGGGTCATAAAGCACAACATTATTTGCATCATATCCCACCACAAGAACCGCATCATTACTTCCTGTCATTGCAAATACCGGATACCCGTTGCTCACATAGTACAGGATTTCATCTACCGTACAACCGGTAAGATCTAAAACAGTTGCATCCTTTAAGGTGTTAAGAAGAATCTGCTTCGGTGTCTCGCCCTGGGAGATCAGCGCACTGACGCTGATGTTGATTTCCTCTTTTTCCAGGATTGCATTCACACACTGGGCAATGCTTCCTGCTCCACTGTCCTCCTCGCCAACTACAATATCATTAAAGGCCGCCTGAGCCGTCTTTCTGGAACGTTTCCATACATACTGCTGATTTTCACCGATCACGACACCCATCTGGCTGTTTGCCGCAATAATCGCGTCAGAGACACTGTCTGTTGTCAGCACGACTTCTCCCTTTACATAAACATAATAACGGTTATTGTCCTTTTCTTCTTTCAGGGAGACTTCACGTTTCTGCTCTAAGATCGTCTCTTTCGGTGTCAGAATCTTCGGTGTCTTTTTCTTCGCCTCATCCTGCAGTGTGATCAGAACCTGTGTCTCTTTTTCATCCGTATTTTTTGTTGCAATATCTACCACTTTCAGGCTGTCACCCTCACGGTTCATGATCATGTCCTGATCTGCATCCACATAGGCAGTTCCATTGTTCTGAATACGGTTTAAGTATATGGTGTAACCACTGATGGTAATGTTCTGTACATAATATCCCGGTTTCTCATAAGTCTTTAAGATCTCATGTTCCTCTGAGGATGTATCCATGATTTTTACCTGATACATAGGAAACAGCGTATTACCTGCTGCATCTACCACGACATCGGCTGATTTTGCCACACCATACACAAAATCCTCCTGCATAAAGCCCAATGGTTTTACATAATCAGAAGCACTCCCGGTCACATCTGTCACTTTCTCCGTGACAAAGTCTATCATGTGGATCGTATCACTGCCACGGACCGCAGAAGGATCCACCCATGCCAGGAAACGGTTTGACTCAGAAATTGCGACCGCTTCGTCGGAAAGTCCTTCTACCAGCACTTTCGTATCCAGTGAATTCAGATCGATGCCATAGACATTTCCGTCCACCATAATATAAAATGCGCCGCTCTCGGTCACATACATCAGCTGTCCCAATTCCGATTTCATCACCTCATAGGACTGGCTGGATGGGATAAACACCTGCTCCTCATTCGTATTTGCAAGACTGTCATAATGGTAAACCGCAATGCCCACCGTACCCTCATGGATTCCGCGGTTCATATAGCCATACACAATATAGTCAATGCTTCCCGCCTCATCAATATTTACGATCTTAATGTCATGCTCACCATAGTTTTCCCGGTCATCTACCCCTTCATATCCCCGGAAACTGAACACTTTTGCAAGTGTGTTTGCCTCCTGATTGTAACTCCAGAGTTCTCCCTCCTGCACAAAAGTGACCACTTTGCCGGATTCATTGGTCTGATACTCCACATCCTTCGAGCGGATTCCAAGCAGGATGCTGTTTCCTGAGATGCTGTCATTTTCCCCCCGGAAAATCTCTTCCATCGTCCGTTCAAAATTCAACAGATACATTCTTGTATTGGTATACCGCACTCTGTAGTATTCCTCAACGTTATAGTATTCGCTCTGTCCATTCTGTCCTACCCGTGTCACAACATAGTCCAGAACGATCACGTTGTAGGTGGGAGTGATCTCCTTGACAGATGGAACCGGTGTTGTCAGCCTTGTGCCATGAAACTCTGCCCAGCTCACCTGATTCAGTGAATTGTTTAATGTCACATACTGCAAAGTCGTGTTATCGCCGGTCGTTTTTTTCCATATAAGTGCTGAGAGATGCCGCTTTCTCGCTGTCAAAAGTCGTATCATTGAACTGTCTGACAAAATCAATGCACTCCGACACATAGCTGTTCTGGATTCTATGATTCGTGTGTAGTAGTAGATCATGCGGTCTCCGCTTTCCAGCTGGATCACAAGCAGATATTCCTCATTTTCCTCCAGCAGATTCTGGATTGGAAGTTCCATAGAGATCATTCCCTTATTCTCCGTGTAGGAAGTGACATCTGCATTTGCGATCAGCCTTTTGCATCCAGGCTCCGGATCTCATAGGAGATCTTATCCACTGCGGTCTGATAAGTCTTCACCGTCACCGGAAGAAGTCTGTCTTCCCCGATTGGCGTGATCGTATCGCGCATATAGGCTGCATCCATTTTCTCTGTGTAACCATATAATTCGTTGATCGCTGTCTTTCCATCATATAAGGTAAGAACCGGCAATGTTGCCTCCGACATCTCTGTCGTCAGGTCTTCATTCGTCTGATTTGTCATAAAACTGAATATAATCACTGCCAGAACAAAAACGACTGGCAGAACAATTGCTTTTATTGTACCTTTCTGCACTGTAAGCCTCCAAAATCATCCATACGACTGTTTTCCCTCTTCTGTGTGCCTCAAACTGCACACAAAAATAGCTACCGCCAGAACGGCGATAGCTATATTGTATGCAGTTTTTGCCTTTTCCGCAATATTTTCTTTGGCTTCTTTTTAAATTCTTAAGAAAATTGATGGTGAAGAATAACGAAAATCACCACCATCTTCTGCAGCGGCGGTGGCGGCATCTTCTGCGGTACATCTCGTTGTTTAACATAACACCGATCAGGCTGCGCCACGGATCATCCGGCCGTGGCGGTGGTGGCGGCATGCTTCCCGGTCTGCCCGGTGGTGGCGGCGGTGGATTGTTTCCTCCCCAGAATTCCTCTGCCATCACGCTGTCTGTTCCATTTTTCACAGTCTGATAAATGCGTTCTGTCACCTGCTCTAACATAAGCCGGTCCGGATATTCGTCGAACATGAGACTTCCCTCATACTCCATTTTATCGCACTCATCCTCGATCACGTCCATAATACGGGAAACATCCCTTGGATACAGCTCTTTCATCCGGTCCATATCCTTTTCATATTCCATCTCTGTGAGATACAGATTCTGCATCGGATAGCTCATATAAAAAGGCACTTTCGGAGTGTCAGACTGCTGCATACGTAAAAACTGTTCCTCTCGATAGTCCACGCGATACTCCTTATTTCCATCACATCACTATAAGATATGCAGTCATTTTTTCCCGGGTTCCTGCTTCTGTCTTATTTGCCCACAAAAATGTATTCGATCTTTTTGTAAGGTTTCTCATAACCTTCTTTTCCCATCTTCATGGTCACTTCCCCATTTTCCTGCTGTGTGAATGCGTACTCATTATAGGCGCCATCCTGATAAGCAAAATCACTTCCGTTGTCCTGATAATGCACATAGGTGCCCTCGCCCGGAAATACAAGCATATTTAACGTATCATACGGTTTTCCCCTACATACTGCACCACTTCATAAGCCGGATCATACTTCCTGCTTTGGCAAACATCGGACAGGTATCAAGCGGTGCATCCACAAGATAATACTGTTTTCCCTCATAACGTTTTCCGGTATTGAAATCATACCAGATCCCTTCCGGCAGATAGACCATCTTTTTCGTCTGTCCCTGCTCTAATACCGGTGCCACAAGAAGATGTTCTCCAACTAAAAATTCATCATTTAAGTTCCACGTATTTTCATCCTTTTCATAGTGAAGCACCAGTGGACGCATGATCGGAAGTCCTGTTTTCTCACACTCCGCAAACAGATCATACAGGTATGGAAGCAGGCGGTAGCGCAGCTCCACAAATTTGCGGTATATATTGACCGTCTTTTCCCCGAACTGCCACGGCTCCTGATAAATGCTTCCATTGGACGAATGATTCCGGAACAATGGAGAAAATGCTCCGACCTGTACCCAGCGGCATAAAAGTTCTGCCGTACAGTCCGCACCAAATCCACCGACATCCGTTCCTGCAAATGCCAATCCACTCAATCCAAGATTGCACAACTGTGGCACTGCCATCTGAAGATGTGACCATAAACTCTGGTTATCTCCGGTCCAGACTGTTGTATACTTCTGGCTTCCTGCATAGCATGCGCGGGTGATCACAAATGGTCTTTTTCCGGTCTGTTCCTTAAGTCCCTCATAGGTTGCCTTGGACATCAGATGTCCGTATACATTGTGCATGGCTGCGTGGGTAGATTTCTGATCTTCATCGGTAAACACGACATCTGATGGCAGTTCTCCGTGAAAACTTGCCGGTTCATTCATGTCATTCCAGACTCCGGCAACGCCTATATCGGTCAGGAACTTCTGATTTTCTGCCCACCATTTACGCACCTTTGGCTGTCCGAAATCCGGGTATACAGAATCTCCCGGCCATACAGCATTCACATAGACTTCCCCTTCCGGTGTCTTTGCAAAATAATCTCCGGCAATTCCCTCATCGTATTTCTCATAACCAGGATCTAATTTCACACCCGGATCAATAATGCAGACTGCTTGAATCCCTCATCTGCCAGCTCCTGAATGGTTCCTGCCGGATCGCCGTAATCTTTCTCATTCCATGTAAAGACACGATAGCCATCCATATAGTCAATATCAAAATGCATCGTATCGCATGGGATATTAAGTTCTCTGTATTTCCCTGCTACTTTTTTAATGCAGTCTGCGGAATCATATCCCCAACGGGACTGATGATAACCGAGTGTCCACAGCTGTGGAAGCGGAGTCCTTCCGGTCAGATAGGTATAACCGCCCACAATGTCCGGCATCGTATCCCCTGCGATAAAATAGTAATCAAGGTTTCCGTCGTCTGCACCATAGTAAAAATATGCCTGATTTTCTTTTCCAAGGTTTACATAAGATCTGTATGTATTGTCAAAGAAAATACCGTAAACACTTTCTTTTTTCAGAGTGATCAGAAACGGAATGGACTTGTACAGTGCGCGGTAAGAATCTGTGTGTGCCTGTGGGATATCGGAGTTCCAGTTTTCGTACTCATAATCCCGCTTATTCAAAAATCCGGTCTTGTCCCCAAGTCCGTAAAACTTCTCATCCCCGTCTAATTTTTTGACAGTCTGCACCGGATAGCTGCCGCTTGCACCTGCGGACACATCATGTCCCTCTGCCTTTAACACTTCGAGAGATTTTTCACTTAACAGCGGTCTTAAAATACGCCCGCTGCGGTAATCTTCACAAATGCTCTTTCCATCCCGGTAAAAGTCCACATAAAATCCGTCATAAACTCTCGCTTCCAACTGTTTTGTTGCAACTGAAACATAACTGCCGCAGTCTTTTACCTCAAAATCTGTCCGGACCGCCTTCTCCCCTTCGATTGCCTTGGAGCGGTGTCCTTTTGTCTCATAAGGAACAAAGACATTCATCATACTCTCAGTAATGACCTCTAAAAATGCCTCTTCTTTTTCAAAGAAAAATGGATTTTATTTTCTTCCACCTGATAATCCAAACGTTTACCCAACATATGTGCATCCTTTCTTACGTATAATTTTTTCGTATTTTTTCGTAAGAATATTTTAGCATGTGCAGACGTTTTTTTCCATAGATATTTACTGATTTTTTGCCATGTCCTGAAGTTCACGCATCAGATCCAGATCCGACTGCTGGATCTTCATATTGGTCGTCATCGGCTCCTCACCCGGTCTGGTGAGTGTGATCTCGATCACAGTGCCCTCCTCCATCTCTCTGGAGAATACCGCACTTAAAAATGCCACAAACTTCGGATGGTTTGCAGTAAATTTATTTTTTGCATTCATAATCTTCATAATATTTGCCGGGTTCATCATAATCTTTTGTCCTTCTCTTTCCAGATGCCTAAAGCATCTTCTTTTTCTTAAAATAAATAATTTCCAAAATGATCACTAAGATACTCACTATTATAACTGCCGGATACGCATATTTCCACCCAAACTCCGGCATATTTGGAAAATTCATTCCATACCAGCCGGCGATCAGCGTGAGCGGCAGAAAAATCGTTGTCACAACCGTCAAAATGCTCATCACCTGATTCTGCTGCACCGCAATGAGTGACTGGTAAAGTTCCCGGATCTGCACGAGATATTCCCGCAGCATTTCCACATGGTCATGCAGCCGCTCCGCCCGGTTGGAAAATAACTGCCACTGTGCTTTTTCCTCCTCCGACAGACCGCCGTTCACAGAGGTCTGCATGACATCTCCCATATTCATCAGCTGTTCATAATAGGCATGAAAAATATTGAACCGTTTCCGGTATTTCATGATCATCTCATAAAAATAGTCCGGTATTTTCTTTAACAGTTCCTCCTCCAGACCAGCCAGATGTTCCTCCTGTTTCTGCAGATACAGTACTTCATCCTGCAGCAGTTCCTCGAACAATGCCAGAAGGATCTGTCGGAAGCTGTAACCCTCGTAGGTGCCTTCCGCCATCTTATTCAGATACTCCATCAGGAAATGGCTTTCCTCCACAAGATATAATTCCTGCTCTGACAAGGTAAAATCCAAAATTATGGATACACACCTGCTTTATTTCCCTTTGGCACACGCATTGTTCCCTGCACACACTCCCGGTATTTTTCAATCTTGCAGTACTGAATTGGTGTCATGCTGTGGATAAAATTATTTTTCCGCACAAGTTTCCGCGGATGGCTCAAAAACTCATCCAGACTCATGAGATAAATGCTTTTTCCTGCGTTTTCACTATTTTGTACTGCTTTCTTTTCCAATGTGATTTTTCCAGTTTCCTCATGATAGCTGTATTGTTCCATATGATTTTAACCTCGTAATTTTTTTGTATATCATTCCTTACAACCTGCATACTCCCAGGTAACTCCGTTATCCTCAGACTGAAAAATAATCCCCTGCTGTTCCATCGCATCAGTCTGCAGATAAATCTCCATTTTTCCATCCACGATCTGCGGCATGGTGTGATAATCATAATCTTCGATTGTAAATCCCAGTTCTTCTGCTTCAGATGGAAGTTCTGTCACCGTATCCAATGGAAGTTCCAGCCGTTCAAATGTCTCTCCGCCGTCCTTTGTCACGTAGAGCATGGAGAAATCTTCACTTGCATACGTCAGTCCTGCAAATCCGAAATCATTCGTAAAAAAGAGCAGACCTTCGGCAACGCCCATATTCTGGTCAAACGGATCACCGTTGACCTCCGTCCAGGTCGTACCTCCATCCTTCGTCTTTTCAAAGTTATAAAAACGGCTTCCACAGGCAGCATCTACCACATTCAGCCGGTAACCGGTAATATCATTGATGAAATAATACATATCGCCGTCTTCTGCATTAAACTCCCACGTATCCGAATTGCGGATATTCTCACTGGTCTTTGTTTCCGTTTCTGTCTCTGCTTCATCGGAAATTGCCGGCTCGTTTTCTTCCTTATTAGTATCACTATTAGCATTGGAAGAACTCTCATCAATTATTCTCCGCCACTCATCAATTTTCCAGGAGAGCGCCCCATTGTATGGGATTGCCGTGCGGATCACCGCAGCGCCACAGATGATCGTTGCCGCTCCTGCCGCCACAAGTTCTGCGATCCACAGATACTGTTTTTTCCCTGCCTGCTGTTCTTTTGCCTTTTTTCTGGTGATAAGCCAGAAGAGAAAACCAACTGCCATGACCGCTGCTCCCACAGCCATTTTCTGTCCGTGGTAGCGTACTCCTCCAAACTGGCATAAAAAATAGCTTCGTATAAAATGTAAAAATAACCTGCTAATATCAGCACCGGACTGATTTTGTGTATAACTTTCATTTTCCTTTTCCCTCTTTTTCAAAATGGATGTTACGGCTTTTCAGACCAGACTGTTTCGTCTTTCTGCTGCTTGCATTATATTGTTTTTGTGTGCATTTTTCAATTCGTGAAAAGCGGGTTTGGATCATATTTTTCCACTCAGATCTGTCTGTATCTCTGTCAAGCGCAGATGATGACAAATTTTCCTCCATAAATTGCTAAATTTTTAACAATTTTTTTATTGATTTTATAACCGAGATATGTATAATTATGGTAGAGAAAGTTGGCAATTTGCTTATGTTTCCTGCATTTCACAATGTGGAACAGAGCGATCAGAAGTCCGGCTTCCAAAAAGATATGTATAGTCTGTTTTTACAGATTGATACCATATTACACACAGCGAAAGGAAAGAGGTAATTAAAAATGGCAAAAATTGATTTAAGCAAGTATGGCATTACCGGAACAACAGAAGTTGTTTACAATCCTTCTTATGAATTATTATTCGAAGAAGAAACAAAACCGGAACTTGAAGGTTACGAAAAGGGTCAGGTCAGCGAACTTGGCGCAGTAAACGTAATGACAGGTATCTATACAGGACGTTCTCCAAAAGACAAATACATCGTTATGGATGAGAACTCAAAAGACACTGTATGGTGGACTTCTGACGAATACAAAAACGACAACCACCCAGCTACAGAAGAAGCCTGGAAATCTGTAAAAGATTTAGCGATCAAAGAACTTTCCAACAAGAGACTTTTTGTTGTAGATGCATTCTGCGGTGCTAACAAAGATACACGTATGGCAATCCGTTTCATCGTTGAGGTTGCTTGGCAGGCTCATTTTGTAACAAACATGTTCATCAAACCTACAGCAGAAGAATTAGAGAACTTCGAGCCAGATTTCGTTGTTTACAATGCTTCTAAGGCAAAAGTTGAGAACTACAAAGAGTTAGGATTAAACTCTGAGACAGCAGTTATGTTCAACATCACAAGCCGTGAGCAGGTTATCGTTAACACATGGTACGGCGGAGAGATGAAGAAAGGTATGTTCTCTATGATGAACTACTTCTTACCATTAAAAGGTATGGCTTCTATGCACTGCTCAGCTAACACAGACTTAAATGGTGAGAACACAGCTATCTTCTTCGGACTTTCCGGAACAGGTAAAACTACACTTTCCACAGATCCAAAACGTCTCCTGATCGGTGATGACGAGCACGGCTGGGATGACAACGGTGTATTCAACTTCGAGGGTGGATGCTACGCAAAAGTATCAACCTTGATAAAGATTCCGAACCAGATATCTACAATGCAATCAGACGTGACGCACTCTTAGAGAACGTTACATTAGATGAGAATGGTAAGATTGATTTCGCTGATAAGAGCGTAACAGAGAACACACGTGTGTCTTACCCGATCAACCATATTCAGAATATTGTACGTCCAATCTCTTCTGCACCAGCTGCTAAGAATGTAATCTTCTTATCTGCAGATGCATTCGGCGTACTTCCTCCAGTATCTGTTCTTACACCAGAACAGACACAGTACTACTTCTTATCTGGATTCACAGCAAAACTTGCTGGTACAGAGCGTGGTATTACAGAGCCAACACCTACATTCTCTGCATGCTTCGGACAGGCTTTCTTAGAGCTTCATCCAACAAAATATGCAGAAGAACTTGTTAAGAAAATGGAAAAGAGCGGAGCAAAAGCTTACCTCGTAAATACAGGATGGAACGGAACTGGAAAACGTATCTCCATCAAAGATACACGTGGTATCATCGATGCTATCTTAAACGGAGACATCAAGACAGCTCCTACAAAGACAATCCCATACTTCAACTTTGAAGTTCCTACAGAGCTTCCAGGCGTTGATCCAGCGATCCTTGATCCTCGTGACACTTACGCTGATGCTTCTGAATGGGAAGTAAAAGCAAAAGACTTAGCTGCAAGATTCGTTAAAAACTTCGCAAAATACGAAGGAAACGAAGCTGGTAAAGCATTAGTTGCTGCTGGTCCTCAGGCTTAATGATCTGTTAATATCCATTAATTTGTTTTTTAGCTTAAAAGAAACCGGATGTCACATTGCATCCGGTTTCTTTATTACACATATTTGGAGTTCTATCATGTTAAAGAAGTTCATTAAATACGTCTCTCAAAATATGCTTGGTATGGTAGGTATGTCTGTTTATATTCTTGCAGACACCTACTTTATTTCTGTAGCAGTGGGTGCCGACGGTATCACTGCCCTAAATCTGGTTCTGCCAATTTATAATATTATTTTTGCGATCGGTGCGATGATGGGCGTTGGCTCTGCGATCCGTTTTGTTGTGGAACGCAATAAAAAAAGCCGGATGCGGATGGATATTTTTTCCATGCGCTTGTGTGGGCTTTTATCATCAGTCTGTTTTTTATTTTTGTCGGTCTGTTTCTTCCGGATAAATTGATCGCACTGTTAGGCGGTGATGCCCAAATCGTTGCCACCGGGAAAAATTATACAAGAATTTTCATGTGCTTTGCTCCCTTTTTTATGTGGAACTACATTTGTAATGCTTTTGTGCGAAATGATGGAAATCCTTCCATTGCGATGTCCGCAACTTTATTCAGTAGTCTGTTCAACATCGTGTTTGACTATATCCTGATGTTTCCACTGGGACTATCCATGGAAGGTGCTGCACTTGCAACTGCCCTCTCCCCGGTCATAGGCATTGCGATCTGCTGTATCCATTTTCAATCAAAAAAGAGTACGATCCGCCTGAAACCGGTCCTGCCTTCCTTCCGCAGACTGCTCTACTGCTGTCAGGTCGGCGTTTCCTCTTTCGTCGGTGAGATTTCTTCCGGGGTTATCACGGTCGTCTTTAATTTGCTGATCCTCAATCTTGCGGGAAACACCGGAGTTGCCGCCTACGGCGTCGTCGCCAACACCTCACTGGTCGCAGTCGCCCTCTTTAACGGCATTGCGCAAGGCTCGCAGCCGCTCATCAGTGAATCTTACAGCAAGGGAAATCACAAGAATGTAACCACCTATCTGAAAATGGCAGTCACGACCACCATCGGCGTTGCTATCCTTCTGGTTGTCTGCATTTACCTTTACGCCCCTGCGATTACCGCTGTATTTAACGGAGAGGGAAATCAGGTGCTTGCCTCCTACGCAGAAAACGGTTTAAGGTTATATTTCATTGGATTTCTCTTTGCCGGAATGAACATTGTCGGAACTGCCATTTTAAGCTCGATAGAATCTGCAAAATATGCATTTTTTGCGTCCATCTCACGCGGATTTGTTGCGATCATCATTTTTGCATTCGTGCTGTCTGAACTGCTTGGATTAAATGGCGTATGGCTCGCTTTTCCTGCTGCGGAGTTTGTGACGATGTTGATTACATTGTATGGGCTGGTGAAGGCGATACGAAAATAATATCTCTGCTACAATACGACGCTGCTTCTATTTGAAGCAGCCCGGTATTTTTTTGTAGCTTTTATAACGCCTTCTTAATCGCTTCCATTAATTCATCATAAGTCTCATAGGCTGGCAGCTCCGGATTATCCTTTTTGATCTGTTCTGTGCTTTTGAATAAAAGCCTGCCTTGCTGGCTTTGATCATTCCAAGATCGTTATGGCTGTCTCCACTTGCGATCGTCTCGAATCCAATCGACTGGAGTGCTTTTACTGTTGAATACTTGGAATTTTCTACTCTCATCCTGTAACCTGTAATCTCGCCATCTTCTGCCACTTCCAGTGAATTGCAGAAAATCGTCGGCCATCCCAGCTTTTTCATAAGTGGTGCTGCAAACTGTGTAAATGTATCACTGATGATGATCACCTGTGTCATGCTGCGCAGTTCATCTAAAAACTCTTTTGCCCCTGGCATCGGATTGATCTTTGCAATTGTCTCCTGTATCTCTTTTAAGCCAAGACCATGTTCTTTTAAAATTCCAAGTCTCCATTTCATCAGTTTATCATAATCCGGCTCATCCCTTGTTGTTTTCTTTAACTCCGGGATTCCTGTCTCTTCTGCAAATGCAACCCAGATCTCAGGCACAAGAACACCCTCCAGATCCAGACATACGATATTCATATCCATTTTCTCTGCCTCCTGAAATTATTCTTAAGTTGCATTATACTATATCACATTACATTAAGAAAGTGTTTTCCGCTTATTTTGCAAAAATCCTTTTCTTTCTCCGGTAATACTGTGGAATTGCTCTTTATATGCGTTGTGATCAGATTGTTCCTGTCACGGTTAAGGTTCCTGTTCCCGGTGTTACGATCCAGTTTCCGGTAGCCGGATCCTGCGTATAAGCTGCCGCAGGTACTGTGATTCTTCCGGCTGTTGTTGCAAATAATCCGGTTGCTTCGTTGTATGTGTAATCTGTTCCGGCCGCAAGTGCTGTTCCATTATAGCTTACCGCTATGTTGGAAAGGATCGGATCAAACGTATCGATGATCTCTGCTGCTGTGGCTGCATCCGCTGCAGTATTTCCGGTGTTCTGAATGAGGAACGTATAGGTCAGCGTTCCATTTTCCGTTACCGGAACCGGGCTGATCGATTTCGTGATATTTAATAGCGGCTCATTATCTGTTACCACTGTCTCTGTCACCTCGATCGGCGTAATGCCTCCGCCTGTGATCGTTGCTGTATTTACAATATTTCCGGTTGCAGCAAGCGGTGCATACGGATTCACTTCTGCTTCATATACGATCACTGCATTGCCGCCTGCCGGTACTGTGATCCCATTTATTACAAGTGGCGGTCCGGCTGTTGCTGCCGGTGCAGGCTGCAATACACCATTGATATAATACTTCGCTGTTCCTTCCATATAATCCAGTGGAACAAGAGATGTTGTATTATAAGGATAAGCTCCCAGATTATCTGTAATGGTAAGTCCTGTATAAGCTAACGTTCCCGCATTTACAATACTGATCACATAGGTGATCGTATCATTTTGTCTGTAAGTGTTCCGCACTGCCTCCTTTGCAGCGGATAAAACTTCCAGAATCTCACCGACTGCTATATTTGAATTGGCAATGGATCTTCCATAACGCAATTGTGCCTGGTTTGTAAAACGTGCCATATATTTTTCCTTTCCTGTTTTTTTATTGTCCCTGTTAAGCAATGTGCTATATTCAGGTACACTTTAATATATGACAGTTTTTTTTAATCGTTTCTTTTAACCGTGCTGCTGCTTGATATTTTTTATTAAAATTCAGTGTCAAAAAGTCTATTTTCTGATTTTTGACACCTGACTCTTATTAATTAAAACTGTATGCATTATACACTTCTGTAAGCATTCGAATTGCCTCTTCGTCACTCGCATTTACGATATCACTGACGTCCTTCCATTGGAAATGTGCCTGGTGTTCTGCTGCATTTTGTGCATCATAATAGGCTGCCGCATAAGCATAATACTCTTCCTCTGTCAGTTCTGCCCCGGTATAGTCCTTATAGCTGACTGTCGCTGCATAATCCGGACCATCATATGTTTCGTATTCGACTGCCAGTTTTGTTTCTGTTACAACATCATCAACGATTGCAAGCGAACTGACACGGTATACATAACTGCTCGGTGACTCCTTCATGAGATCGTACACGATATAATTATAATATCCTTTTCCATTTATGATATTAGAATATACCATCACATCACTTTCATCCGATACCTGATCCATAAGATCCGGCTGGGATTCATATTCTGAAAAAGTCGTATTCAGTTCTTTTAGTTTTCCATCCTTATCTACATTGTAAAAACTTGTATAAGAAAAAAATCCTGTGCCGCCAGAATGTGAAACCAAAAGTTCCACTTGTCCGTCCATATCCAGATCAGCCAGCGTGAATTTATATTGTTCATCGGCAAAATCAATGTCAGTTGCCCACTTGTCCCTGTTTTGTGCAAATACCTCAATCTGCTTTTGGATGTCCATAGTGGCACCTGATATGCTGTCCAAATACTCTGCATAATCTGTCCATACGCCTTCCATATCAGAAAGCTTTTCTGTCAGATGCTGCTTACCGAGAAATTCTTCAAAAAAAAAGTATCCCTATAAAAAGGAGTGCCATTTTCTGTTTTCGCTTCGACTTTGTAGCTTTCCAGATTTGGATAATCCAGATACATCATATTGTCC
>ENA-OQIO01000620-OQIO01000620.1-human-gut-metagenome-genome-assembly--contig:-NODE-620-length-18503-cov-1.990259_pt1 | contig 18503 bp, 18 predicted proteins | sample MGYA00242573_ERZ504737 | MGnify/ENA primary metagenome ERZ504737 (study PRJEB26092, sample SAMD00036203) | human gut metagenome | host: Homo sapiens | study: EMG produced TPA metagenomics assembly of...
CTTCTGTTTCTTCCTGTACTTTTTTGATTATCTGCAGTTTTCTGTTTTTACTAGTATATATTCTGGCATTTCACCCGCCGGAACCCAGATTTCACCGCTGTTTGCGGCTGCTGTTACATTGATATGTCCACCCTGAACAGGTACTTTACGGCCTGTGAGGGTTCCGATATATTCTGCACAGTTTCCTGCCGGAAGGCTCATATCTGCTGCATTATCATCGTTATTTACGGTAACGATCACACGTATTCCGTCAAGGTCACGGGCAAATGTAAACTGGCGGTTGGTAAGCTGAAGTTCAGCGTAGCTTCCGTAGCTTAATGCAGGTGTATGCTGTCGTATCTTTCCAAGAGCTGCGATCAGGGCTGTACATGGATTCTTCTGTACTGCATCTGCATAGTCTTTAATATCCAGAGCCGGTCTGAGGCTGTCATCGGAGAATTTCTCTTTCTTTCCTTCAATACCGAACTCAGAACCGTAATAGATACTTGGTACACCCGGAAGTGTATAGAGTAAGACATGAACAGGTGCAAAATGTGCTTTATTTGAAAGCTTGGTATAAATACGTTCTACATCATGGTTGTCCACAAAGTTGTAGAGATCAAGATTCCCCATATTCTGGAGATATTTTACAGTATGTGCGATCTCGAAATAGTTATGATCGTTATGTCCGCTGTAAAGTGCTTTATGCAGGGCATAGTTTGTTACACTGTGGAGCGTTTCTCCATTTACCCATCTGCTGTAATCGCCATGGATCACTTCGCCCATAAGCCAGAAATCTTCCTTTACTTCTGCTGCCGTACGGCGCAGGGCACGCATGAAATCAAAATCAAGGACATCTGCCGCATCCAGACGGATTCCATCTACATCAAATTCTGATACCCAGAAACGGATCACATCACAGATGTAATTCTGTACTTCCGGGTTTCTTTGGTTTAATTTTACCAGAAGGTTGTATCCACCCAGTTTTCGTAGGAGAAGCCGTCATTGTATTCCGTATTCCCTCCGAAGTTCACATTGCAGTACCAGTTGAGATATCTGGAATGTTCGCGGTTTTGCTGAATATCTTTAAATGCAAAGAAATCACGGCCTGTGTGATTGAATACACCATCGAAAATAACTTTGATCTCTTTTTCATGACAGGCTGCCACGAAGTTTTTAAGGTCTTCGTTGGTTCCGAGACGGGAATCCAGCTTTTTGTAATCTGTGGTTTCATAGCCATGTCCTACACTCTCGAATAAAGGTCCGATGTATAATGCTGTACATCCGATTTCTCTGATGTGGTCGATCCATGGAAGTAATGTGTTCAGACGGGAAACAGGAGCACTGTAGTCATTGTGCTTCGGCGCACCGGTTAAACCCAGTGGATAGATGTGATAGAAAATTGCCTCATTATACCAGCTCATAAATGACACCTCTGTTTTTAAATTTATAATTTCAATTTTATGGGGATTTTTTTACCCTGATATCATACAGGAAAGAAAATAATTAGATAAACTGTATTATAGTTGAAATTATATTCATACGATTCTTATAATAACAGATTTTTCAGACAGAATCCAGTTTTTTTTCAATTTTGGCTTGTATATCTCAGGATAGTGATGTATGAACAGTAACTTAAAATTTACTCTACAAAAAAATCCACTTAAGGTATATAATATTGCTGTAAATAATCTGGATATGCATAGAAATAGAAAGAAACAAACATAGATAAGCAAGGAGAATATAAACTATGAGACATATAGATGAAATTCAGATTGCCGGAACTGCAATCCTGCTTTGTGGCGCGATGTTTGCAGTTTCTGCTGTGGCACCAACCGGTAATACAGTGTCAAAAGCTGTTACAAACTTTACGGAAGCTCCGGAGACTGCTGCTGAGGCTCAGGCACAGGCAGAGGCTCAGGCTGAAGAGGATGGATTTACCATTTACACTCAGGAAAGTAACTATGATGATTCTGATTATGGCAACAGTTATAATGATACTTCTTACGATGACTCTTCTTACAATACTGATACGACGCAGGACAGTTCTCTGGATGATACAGGGCAGGAGAATGATAATACAGATACAGGAGATGGATCTTCTGATGATGGAAACAATGATCAGACATCGTCTGACGAGACAGGGATGATTCTTCCGATCAGATTGATTATCCCAGCGATGACAATTCCGGTGACAGCACAGATGGTTCTCTGGATAACTCTGATACATGGGAAGACAATGGAGAGGAAGTCCAGCAGATAGAGTATTAATCAATCTGACGCAGGACTTCACGCTAAAGCATTTTTCAAACCCGCTCCAAGATAGACTGGATTATTTGTATTATTTTACGAAATTACTATAATTATGTTTTTGTTTCTCAATAAATGGTATAATCAAACTGTTATTAACATTCAGGAGGCTTTTTATGAAGAAACAAAACAGGTTACTATCACTAATTCTATCTCTGTTCCTTCTGCTGTTTACCTTAGTTCCGCAATCAGCACTGACGGTAAAAGCTGAAGGCAACAGTGAGATGGCAGTTCATTTTATTGACGTTGGACAGGGAAATGCCATCTTAGTACAGTCCGGAGGACAAAATCTTTTGTACGATGGCGGGGATCAGAGCCATGCTGATCTGATCATTCCTACTTACAGGAACAGAATGTGGAAAACATTGACTATATGATCGCTTCTCACTATGATGAAGATCATATCGGCGGTCTTGTTCCATGTATAGACAATTTCTCTGTAAGTAATATATTCGGACCAGACTATGTACATACTTCAAATTTATTCAATAATTTTATGACTACTGCCACTGCAAATGCAATTATCGTACAGTATCCTTCTGTAGGTGAAACATTTGATTTTGGCACCGGAAGTTTCACTGTTCTTGCACCGAATGGTATCAGCCAGAACAGTAATGATAACTCTCTTGTAATCAAACTTGAAAATGGTTCAAATAGCTTTATTTTTACCGGAGATGCAGAGGAAACCAGTGAACAGGATATGATCAGTACTGGTATGAACCTTGATTGCGATGTTCTTTCTGTTGGTCATCATGGGTCTGCAAGTTCAACTACCTGGGATTTCCTTGAGGCGACTTCTCCATCTTACGCAGTCATAAGCTGCGGAATCAATAATCAGTATAATCATCCGTCAGCAGATACAATGGGACGTTTATCAGATATGGGAATCCCTGTATTCCGAACAGATAAACAGGGTACGATCATTGCGGTCTCCGATGGAACAAATATTTCCTGGTCACAGGAGCCATGCAATGATTATTCTTCCGGAGACTCCTCTGTAAATGCTTCTGCAGGTGGCACTGGTGGAAACTCCTGGCAAGAAGAAACTACCACTTCTGATCCGGTACCTGAACAGGAAGAATCCAACAATGCAGATCTAGGAACAATGGTATGGATCCCTGCAACCGGCGAAAAATATCACAGCATTCCCAACTGTGGAAGAATGAACCCGGATACAGCCAGACAGGTATCCAGATCAGAAGCCGAAGCTATGGGATACGGACCTTGCAGTAAATGTTACTGATAAACAAAAACAGCCGCATTTGCGGCTGTTTTGTTAAAATCCTTCCTGTCTGCGTACTTTCCAGAGTTTTGCACGTTTCTGTGCAGCTTCATTCTCTATCTGCTGAGTAACTCCCTCAATGATAAGTCCCGGTACTTCCACAGGATGCTGATGTTCATCTGTTCCAACCATAATAAAATATGCGCGGTTGATCATGGTTCTGGTTCCATCAAGGGCTTCACAGTAAGTATCAATACGTACTTCCATGGAAGAACGTCCCACATGTGTAAGCCGTCCGATGAGAACGATGGTATCGTTCACTCTGGCTCCGGCTTTGAAATACATATTGTCTACTGCAACAGTTACCACATTCATTTCCGCATGACGCTTGGCAACAATACCTGCTGTTTCATCAATCCATGCAAGCAGCTGTCCGCCAAACAGATAACCTGCGGCATTCAGACACTTTGGCATTAATAAATGAGACTGCTCTGTTAAGGAGTCCTCAACTCGTTTCATTTTTCTTTCTGACATTTCTTTTCTCACTTCCCCTTTATCATGCTTTCTGTTGGCTATTATAGCACGTTCCATGATTTTGTGTTATATTTTTCATAATTTTCCTTCTGTATAATTTTAAAGCGTTATCACTTTAATATGATTGTATGAAAAAAAATACAATCTTTATCTTGCCTTTCCCATCACTTTACTGTACAATATTTAAATAGGTACAAATACAAATGTTCGCCATAGTAAAACACTGATCGCAAGGATGCATCTGCAATTCACTGTATCAGTGTTTTTTAATAAAATTCACTATAATATGCATTATTTACGAGTATTGCTATAAGTGAATTTGCGAATATTGCTGTAGATAAATAACGGGGAAATGAGGAATGATATTATGGAAAAACATGAAATGATGAGTCTGGAAGATTCCGGACAGCTTCGTGACAAAATAAGATTCTTTGAACAGGAACTGCTCAAGAATCATCATATCGATCCAAATCTGTATGTAGAATATAATGTAAAAAGAGGTCTTCGTGACTCCGCAGGTAAAGGTGTCCTGACAGGTCTTACAGAGATTTCTGATGTTAATGGTTATAATCTGATCAACGGCAGACAGATTCCGGCTGATGGACGTTTATACTATCAGGGAATCAATGTACAGGATATCATCAGTGGTCTGAACGGAAGACGTTTTGGATTTGAAGAAACAATTTATCTTTTGATCTTCGGTAAGCTCCCTGATAAGGAAGAACTTTCCAGATTTCTGGATATGATGTCTGATATGGAGGAGCTTGGCGGTCGTTTTGTCCGCGATGTTGTTATGAAGGGAACCAATGCCAATATTATGAATGCCATGCAGCGTTGTGTTCTGGCTCTCTATACATATGATGACAATCCGGAAGATATTTCTCCTGAAAATGTACTTCGTCAGTCTCTGGAACTGATTGCAAAGCTTCCTGAGATTGCGGTATATTCTTACCATGCATATCGTCATTTTCGTAAAGATGAGACCCTATTCATCCGTAATCCACAGAAAGGACTTTCCCTTGCAGAGAATATTCTTCTTATGCTTCGTCCGGATGGTAAATATACAGAACTGGAGGCTAAGGTTCTGGATATCGCACTGATTCTTCATGCTGAGCATGGTGGTGGTAATAACTCCACTTTCACAACTCACGTGGTAACTTCTTCAGGTACAGATACCTACTCTTCACTGCTGCATCCATCGGATCTCTGAAGGGACCGCGTCATGGTGGTGCGAATCTGAAAGTTCAGAACATGTTTGCAGATCTGAAAGCTCATGTAGAACACTGGGACAACGAAGATGAGATTGTTGATTATCTCAAGAAGGTATTAAATAAGGAAGCATTTGATCATGCCGGGCTGATTTATGGCATGGGACATGCCGTTTATACTCTCTCCGATCCTCGTGAAGTAATCCTGAAAACGTTTTGCTCAGGCACTGGCTGAAGAGAAAGGAATGACCGAGGAATTCAAACTTTATGACCGTGTGGAGGGTATTGCAGGTAAGCTGATCATGGAACATAGAAAACTGTTTAAGAATGTCTGCGCAAACGTGGACTTCTACAGTGGATTTGTATACAGCATGCTTGGTATTCCGGAAGAGTTATTTACTCCGATCTTGCTATTGCACGTATGCCGGGCTGGAGTGCTCACCGTCTGGAAGAACTGATTAATGCAAATAAGATCATTCGTCCTGCTTACAAATATGTAGGACATCATACAGATTTTGTTGCTTTTGACGAAAGGTAAACAGATGAAACTTATTACTGGCTGCGGTTCATTCCGCAGCCGTTTTATTATGTCACTAAAGTGAGCTTCCGCAGGAAGAGAATCCTGCGCTACTGTCCACTGGTAATATCCTTTCTCGTAAAAATATAATTTGCATTTGTTGTATGAGGTCTGTATAATCAAAATAAATCCGAAAAAGGAGGTATTCTCTATGGCAAAAGAACAGATTGCGGTTGCAGAACTGGTTTTAAATATGATCCTTGGAAAGACAGGCGGTACACGTAGATATTTCCCACAGAAACCGGATTTTCCGTTTGATGCAGTTTATGAGCAGGCATTTGTACGTGCCACACCGGAGAGTCAGGGAATCTCCTCTGATCTGTTTGCTGCCCTTCTTCGGGAACTGGATGCTTCCAAAGATACGGAAATGCATCATTTTATGGCACTGCGTCATGGCAAGGTAATCTGTGAATGTAATTTTGCACCATACCCTAAAGGAATGTGGCATATTACACATTCCATGTGCAAGAGCATCACAGGTATGGCAATCGGCATGTTGATCGAAGAGGAAAAATTAAAACTCGATGAAAATATTTATGACATTTTTCCGGATCATACAAATGCCTTTTCAAAGATTTTCCGCCCTGTGATCACAGTAGAGAATCTGCTGACCATGACAAGCGGCGTAACTTTTAATGAATCAGGTATCGTGTCCGGAAATGACTGGCTTGGAAGCTTTCTGAATGCATCTGTCAATGGAAAACCCGGAACGGAATTTCAATATAACAGTCTGAATACTTATGTTCTTTCTGCAATCGTGATGAAACGTACAGGAGAAACCCTGACCGAATATCTGACTCCGAGACTGTTTGGTCCTCTTGGTATCACGAAATATTACTGGGAAACCTGTCCGAAAGGAATTACAAAAGGCGGCTGGGGACTGTTTCTCTGTGCAGAAGACATGGCAAAACTTGGCCAGCTGTATCTTCAGAGGGGAAAATGGAATGGTCAGCAGCTGGTGTCTGAATATTGGATAGAAATATCTACGGCACGACATCTGAAAACTCAGAATGACACCTATGGATATGGATATCAGCTATGGATGGAACAGCGCCCGGGAAGCTTTGAATATAATGGAATGTTGGGACAGAATGTTATTATTTATCCGGATATGGATATGGTTCTTGTCACAAATGCCGGAAATAAAGAAATGTTTCAGGACTGTATCATGCTGAATATCATTCGGAAATATTTCCCTGTTAATTATCACCCCGCCGATGTTCTACCTGAGAATCCGCTCTCCTATAGTCTTCTGAAACGGTTATGCGGAGAACTGGAAAATGGAGAGAATAATAACAGAAGTACTTCTCTGCGCGGGAGATGGAAAAGAAATGTAGTTTCCAGAAGGAAGCATTCAGATAAAAAGTACAGCTACCGTATTTCAGCAGCCATTGATCGCCCATCTGATCATCACAGTTTTATGCGGGCTGTAAGCGGCAGAACTTATGTTATGGAACAGCAGAATATTGGAATTGCGCCGTTGTTTGTGCAGGTATTCCACAATAATATGACAGATGGTATTTCTGAAATTTCTTTTACTTATGATGCGGGAAACTTTTACGTTTCTTTTACCGAAGGTGAGGTAATCCATAAGCTTCCTGTTGGATTTGGAAGGGCTGCGGATGGATGTGTTGATCTTCATGGAGAACATTACCTTGTAGCTACACTGGGAGAATTTGCAAGAGATGAAAACGATATCCCTGTGTTAAAACTGGAGGTTACTTTTATCGAAGAATGTGTGAAACGAAAGGCGCACATTTTCTTTCATGAAGATAATGGAATTGAAATCAGATGGAACGAAACACCCGGCAAAAAAATGATTCTGGCAGGACTGAGTTCTATTACTGAAGAACTGTCAGGAAACTTCCTGTATAATTCGCTTCTGGGAGATCATAATATTACGACAGAACTTCTGCACCGGCTTATGGAACAAACGATTGAGCCTGCTGTAAGGGGATATCTGAAGAGACCGGAAGAAACAGGCAGTATTGATACGGATGAGTGAATATAATAAAGTCTCATATACAAAAATGCATTTCTCACTAAACGATTAAGATGAGAAATGCATTTTTGGCATTTTACAGGTTTATTTATGGTATGCGTTATTTACGAAGATTGCTATAGTTTTGTTTAGTCCTGTCTTACATTGAATGCTTTCATTCCTGGATATACTGCGCTTGCACCGAGTTCTTCTTCGATGCGGAGAAGCTTGATTGTATTTTGCAACACGTTCAGATCTGCTTGGAGCGCCGGTCTTAATCTGGCAGGTGTTCAGTGCTACTGCAAGGTCTGCGATTGTTGTATCTGCTGTCTCGCCGGAACGATGAGAAGAAATTGCGGTGTAGCCTGCTTTGTGGGCCATTTTGATTGCTTCCAGTGTTTCGGATACGGAACCAATCTGGTTTAATTTGATCAAGATCGCATTACCTGCACCAAGGCTGATACCTTTTGCAAGTCTTTCTGTATTTGTAACAAACAGGTCATCACCGACAAGCTGCACTTTGTCGCCAAGTCTGGCTGTAAGTTTCTGCCATCCTTCCCAGTCTTCTTCATCCAGACCGTCTTCGATAGAGATGATCGGATATTTTTCGCATAATTTAGCCCAGTGCTCAATGAGCTCTTCGGATGTATACTCTGTGCCGGCTTTTGGAAGTTTGTAATATCCTTTGCCTTTTTCACTCTTCCACTCGGAGGAAGCAGCATCCATGGCAATCCTGAAGTCTTTGCCTGGTTCATATCCGGCTTTCTTAACTGCTTCAAGGATTGTCTCGATTGCTTCTTCATCGGATTTCAGTGCAGGTGCGAAACCACCCTCATCACCTACTGATGTAGCAAGTCCGCGTTCTTTCAGGATAGAAGCAAGTGCATGGAATACTTCTGCACACCATCTTAAGCATTCTTTAAAAGAAGGTGCCCCAACTGGCATGATCATGAATTCCTGTACATCCAGACCGGAAGATAATGCATGGCATCCACCGTTTACGATGTTCATCATTGGTACAGGAAGACGGTTTCCGGATACTCCGCCAAGGAAACGATACAGCGGAATCTCAAGAGAGGTTGCAGCTGCTCTGCAGCATGCGATAGATACTGCAAGGATTGCATTTGCTCCAAGTTTAGATTTATCTTTTGTTCCGTCTGCTGCGATCATTGCTGCGTCTACTGCATAGATGTCACTTGCATCGAGACCTTCAATTGCTTCGTTGATTGTTGTGTTGATGTTCTCTACTGCTTTCTGCACACCTTTTCCAAGGTAACGATCTTTATCTCCATCTCTTAATTCCAGAGCTTCGAATTCTCCTGTAGATGCACCGCTTGGAGCAGTTCCTCTTGCAACAGTGCCATCCATCAGATATACTTCTGCTTCTACTGTCGGGTTTCCTCTGGAATCCAGAATTTCTCTTCCAATTACTTTCTCAATTTCTAAGTACATGATAAATCCCCTTTCTGGTTTTGCATTTGGACTCCTGGTACACCGTAGCTGGGATGTACCGGGTGGATCATATCTGAGGTACGGCTTTCAGCATAGCCGCGATTTCAGCAAGTACAGATGTAATCCAATGTTCCGAAGAATTCAGCAGGTCTTCGGATGGAGTTCAAATGATTTAATTCACGCGAGAGTTTGCTATATCTAACTCTATTGGTTAGTATATTCTAACTTTTACAAAAATGCAAGAGGGAAATTGGAGGGATATTGAGAAATTATTTCAGAAAACATATTTGTATTTATATTTTGTAATACATTATATCATCAACAAACGAATCAATAAAAAAGATCCTCAGATATTTGAAATAATTCAAAAACATCTGAAGATCTTCATATCTACATAAATACTTATTTAATTAATGAGGGCATTTTGCGTATGTAATAGTATTTTGATATACTGCATTTGCACGATATCCACATTTTTCACATCTTTGGCATGAATAAATTTTAACAGTACATCCTCCTGAGGAATTTCTCCCATGAGTATAAAAAGATGATGGAACCATACTATGTGTACACAATGCATATGTATCGGATGATTCTTTATATACTACTTGATTTCCATCTGAATCAATATATACGCTGTCACTTTGTGAAAAATCGATTGAACTTATTAAATCATTATTTGTATCATTGAAACCAAAATCTTCTACAAAATCTTCAAAAACAACTTCTTCAAAACTTTCATCAGATGATGATACTGGTTCATACGCCATTATCGTCCCAGCACTCGCCACAACTGTCAACGCCGACACTGCCACCATAATTCCTCTTTGTAACATCCCTTTTCTCTTTTCCTTCATCATGTAGTTGATCCTCCTTTTTAATGTTTTAAAATCCTTTCCTTCCTTATTGTTTTTATGTCCGGAAAGGTTATTTTTCCACACGGCTGGGCGAATATCAGAAGTTGCGGCTTCTAATACCAGCAAACTTGCATAGTCTTGACGTTTTTCTTTTGTACAGCCATCGACGGCTACACTGTCACTGACTATTTCTGCTGTATCTATGTAAAGGAAAAGTAAAAGATATGCCACAGGATTCATCCAGTGCAGGCACAGAACGAAAAGGCATAAAAGTTTTACTAAATTGTCATGATTTTTCAAATGTGTATGTTCATGCTTATATACCATAATAAAATCAGGATGCAGAGGAAAACTCTCTGGAAACACAATCTTCTGACGGAAAAATCCGATGGTACATGGACCACAAATCTCATCCGGAATCAGGTAATAAGTAAGATTATCTTCAGGATCTTCAATCTTTTCAAAGATATAGTTCCGGATAGAATGTGCTCCTCTCCAGTATTTAATAATCTCATAGATTGCGAAGATAATAATTCCTGCTAGCCAGATCCTGGCAAATATATTAAACCATTGAGGTATCCATATGTAATCACCCTGCTTTTCACTCCAGAAAGACAAGGTGCCTGATAAATAAGAATCAGCTTTTCTGCCAATTAACATTGTTTCCGGAAGTGCATCTTTTGGAAGTAAATACTTCACCAACTGCACAGGCACCAGATAAAAGAAAACACCTGTCAGCAGTAATCTTCTTCCGAGAATGTAGTTATAATTTCCACGTTGAATTAGATATAAAAATAAACAGATCATTACAGGAATGCTTCCTGCAATGGACATACAGACTAACAGTTCCATTTAAACATCACATCATTCTTCTTAATGTATTCTAATAAATATTCTTTCTCTTCCTCTGTAAGTTTCTGATCAGAGGTCAGAGCACTGACAAGGATGTCCATATCAGGAACTGTATATCCTGATGCGGATGACCTGAAAGTGTGTGCAGATTTGGCAGCTTCAGTTTCACCCTTTTCTTCAGCAAGTTCATTTAACTTATCATACAGGTAGCGGTTTCTCAATCCAAGAACAAACATAGATGCCGGGTATAGTAAGGATACCACAGCAGCACCAATCATGTATAAAGTAAATGTATGTGTATCGTTTACCGGAGGTGTGCTCATAAAGTTAATAAAGAAACCAATACCAGAAAAAACGGTAAATAAAATCCAACAGACAAGTTCTATTTTCTTTTTCATTCTTTCGTCTCCAGATCATTAATAATTGTAAATTTCTGTCATTTCTTAACTACAGTTAGTCTACCATATTTTGCACAAATTAAGCAACTGATTTTTATGAATTTATCGGACTTCTTACCGTCATTATTCGAGATTTATCGAGAAATTGCACAATAGATTATGGACTTGTGTTACATTTTTTGAACACTTCTTCCATAGCGCGTCATCCGAGGACTGCAAGCTCCTTCTGATAAACTGCGGAGTAGTTATTTGGTATAGAGCCACGTAGCGAAGCGGTAGATTTTATCCGCTTGACAAATACATTTATCAGATATATTTCTGAAATGCTCTCAATATGCAAAAAAGATTCCATTTTTCTATAAATCATTCAAATCCATGACTATTGATTTCATCTACCAGAGACACATCTCTGGATGCAACAAGGTGTCTGATAAAGTAAAAAGCCAGGAAAGAACTGTTCAATCACTGAACAATTCCTGCCTGGTTTCTCATGGAAAATTAAAACGTATTTTTATTTATGAAGAAAAGAAAACAGTCCTTTTTTCTTTTCATATGGCTCTGATGTAATGCCTTTTACTTCATATCCTGTCGCACTGATGGCTGTTTTTAATTTGGCTTCATCTACAGGTCCGTCTGAAATGAGCACTGTCTCGCCCTTACTGTGGGAAGAAGTAACTTTATCTACCTGAAAAGCTCTTCTCACTGCATCATTCACGTGAGATTCGCACATACCGCACATCATACCGTCTACTTTCACAGTTGTTTTGATCATGTTGTTATCCTCCATTTCTGCTATTACAATGCTGTTAAAAGTATTATCTGTCATTATAAGTTAGAACTCACTAACAGAAATTATAGCATATGTTTTTTTCTTTTACAATAAGTGTAAGTTTTAATTGTAATTAAAATTTTATGCTACTTTTTTGCTTTAATTTCAGTAGTTTTATGCCAATGCCTGGGCAAGAGCTTTCTGAATTGCTCCAAGGATTCCCTCTGAGGAATAAGTGGCACCGCTTGCAGCATCAATTCCGTCAGCCGACTGATTTCCCATAATCTGAGGATAAATAGTTTCCCATGCATAATCAAAGTACTCAGGTGAATCACTGTTACTCTGTTCAATAGATGCAATCTGACCGCCCTGAATCGTTACGGTTACATTTACTCTTCCACTGTATCCGTAGCTTGAGCCTGTATAAGTTCCGTCAATATATGGTCCTGTAGGTTCCGGCGTAGGCTCCGGAGTCTCTTCCGGTGTTGGTGTGGGAGCTGGTGTTTCCTCTGGTGTTGGAGTGACTTCTGGAGTCGGAGTTTCTTCCGGTGTCGGGATTGGGGTTGCCTCAGGAATTGGCGTAACTGTTACTTCTGGTGTTGGAGTTGGTGTCACTTTTGTGGTGCCTTTTTCTGCCTGCTTCTGAATATCTTTCATTGCGTTTATGATACCCTTTGAAGAGTAGGTTGCACCACTGACAGTATCAATGCCATCGACAGACTGATTCTGAATGATCTCATTTTCCAGGATGTCCCATGCTTTCTTAAAGAACATAGGCGTATCTGTATGCTCTGCTTCCAGAGACTTGATCACACCTTTTTTAATCTTAGCTGTCAACGTAATTATCCCACTGTATCCTTTACCGGTTCCTGTATAGGTTCCGTCTTTGTAAATCTGTTCGTCTCCCGGCTTCGGTATTGGAGAAGGTTTCTTTGTCGGTTTCGGTGATGGAGTGGGAGTTGGCGTAACAACTGCCTGATTTCCTGATGGAATTGCCTGTGACAATGCATTCTGAACCGCAGTAATAATTCCGTTTGAAGAATAAGTGGCACCACTGACTGCATCTACGTTCGGAGACTGGCTTGCAAGAATTTTGCTGATCACACCCTGTGCATTTGCAAAATAGGAGGCTGTTTCATTTGATGCATCTACAATATTGATAGCTGCAATTTTATGGTCAGTGACTGTTACCTGAACAGTGATCGTTCCTCCGAAACCGGTTCCGGAGCCTGTATAGGTACCATCTGCATATCCACCGGCAGGAACTTCTGTAGTTGGTGTGACTGTGCTTCCTGCACCACCCCCTGCTGTACCTCCATTTGCAGAGGAACCTGTAGATGAATTTTTCTTTGTTCCTGTTTTAATCTTACTTGTTTTTTTTGTCTTTTTTGATGTTTTTGAAATTGAGGTTCCATTGGTTTCAGAAGAGTCTTCTGAATCAAAATCCTTACCTGCAGTTCCTTGTGAAATCAATTCTTTAATCTCATCAGTAGACATAACATTATTATCGGAAACCGTTGTAGTCTCCACAGGACTTTTATCTGCCTGATAACAGGTTACACAGACTGCTGCAAAAACTGCTGCCGCAGGAATAAGCTTTAACCATGGACGGAAACTGTCCTGTTTGGGTTTCATTTCCGGAGTCTTATTATTTTTCTGCTCATTATTTTTGTCCATAAATTTCTCCTTCTTCAATAGTTCCAGGAAATCATATTCTGGTGATTACTGTAATAACTGTATAAAGTTTTACAGCCGAAAAGAAATCCTGCCTTTCTGTGGGATACAGGATTTCTTTTCTCTTGTCTGCGAATCCGATTGCAATATCCGCCTGACTTCAGTCCGGTCAGATTATTTTACAGTTACTTTAACTGTTTTGGTTACACCATTGCATGTTACTGTGATTTTGGCAGTACCCTTTTTAATACCCTTAATTGTACCATTGGATGATACTGTAGCAATTTTCTTGTTGCCGGATTTGTATGTAACTTTTCCTGACGGAGCTGCTTTTGCTGTGATCTTAGTTGTTTTGCCGACTTTTACAGATGCAGATGTTTTGTTCAGTGTAAGAGTTGGATTTTTAACTGTTACTTTGCAGGTTACCTTTACATCTCCGCATTTAGCTGTGATGACTGCACTACCTTTTGCTTTTGCAGTAACTTTACCGGTTGTTTTGTTTACAGCTGCAACTTTTGGGTTACTGGAAGTAAATGTAACTTTTGGTGCATCTGCTCCTGTTACAGTTGCCTTCAGTGTAGTTGTTTTTCCTTTGTAAACAGTGGCTGTTTTCTTGTTGAGAGTTACTGTTACCTTCGTATCTGCTTTAACAAGAGCCTCTACTGCTGCGTTCAGATGAGTTGTAGCTTCATCAACCTCTGCCTGAGTTGGCTTTTCTTTTGCAAGAAGATCCTTTGCTTCCTGAAGCTCTAACTGCATTGCCTTCCAGGAATCTGCTGTGTAATCTGCTTCTTTTAAGGCTTCTGCTTTTTCTACTGCTGCTTTTAATGCTGTTGTATCTGCTTCTCCTGCTTCCGGTTTTACGATGTTTGCATCTGTTGCATTAACTTCAAATACAGTATCTGCATATCCCATTGCATATACGGTGATTTTCCATTTGCCGGTTCCATCTGTTCCTTTTGGAAGCTGGCAGCGGTAAGAATCTGTCAGACCAAGCTGAATTCCCATTGCCTTGTGCATCCAGTTATCTGCTGCAAATTTTGTTCCGTAAGATGCAAGAACTTTGTCACCATTTCCGTAGTAATCCCATTTTACAGCATACATTTTAGCGCCAAGAGCACCATATCCGTCACCGGTAATGTCTACTCTTAAGAATTCACCGTAGCTTCCGCTTGCTTCTTTTACTGTTGCGGTAACATTGGATGCTGTCTGGAGTGCCTGATCTTTAAGTCCGGAACCTGTACCGTTTGTTCTGGCCTTGAATGTGAATGTTCCATCGGAACCTTTTACAGCTTCTTTTAAGCCGTTTGTTTCAGCGGTAACATCAGCAACTGCACTATAGGACTGCAAATTGTTTTCTCCAAATCCTCCGGCAACTGTGCTTCCGTCTTCCACAACCTTGAACTGGGATTTGAAAGCTTCATAATCTTCTGCCTTTACTGCGACAGGCACATATTTCAGACCTACAACGCTGTAATGGTCGAATTCTGCAACGCTTCCGTCAGCTTTTGTGATCTGTCCTCGCTCAGGCTGATTCAATTTTACAGTTGTTCCGTCCGTAAGAACTGCATCATTAGCTGAGGTCCAGTAGGAAATCTCATAAGAACCGCCATTTTTGTCATACATGATTGCTTCACACTGATAGCTTCCTCTGTGCAGGCCATGGTTTACAGTAGCTCTGGTTACTGTGTCGAAACCGCCTTTGTCAAGTTCATCATGCTGTCTTTTGTTCCATTGGAAGCTGTGTTTGCAGCATTATAAACTCCCTCAGATGCCCAGTACTGTGTCCATGTCAGACCTGCATAGACATATTTGTAGCCTGTTTCTGCTGTTGCAGCGAATTCATCTTCTGCTGCTGCCTGATCGTCAACAAAAGGTGTTTCCTCATCGCCTGCAAAAGCATCAGCAGTGTCATCTGCTGCATCAAACTCATCTGTCTGTGCCTCAGTCTCCACAGCAGTATCAGATGTAAAATCCGCAGCCATAACCGGTAATCCTGAAACCATCATTGCTGCACTTAAAATTGCAGGAGCTGCCATTTTGATTAAATTTCCCTTGCGCATACCTTTAAATCCTCCTGAATATGAGTTAATAAATATATTTCCAAACTGTCCGGAAAACTGAAATTTTTGACAGTTCAGAGATCTTTATATAAGATAAACCTATTCACCGATGGAATAAGTATCTTTCAGTAATTGAAATCTTTCTTTCATGCCTTCCGTCATCCAGACATGATCAGAATCATCTACGAACAGTCCGTCTGCATTGTATTTCTTCAAAAGTTCTTCTGCCTTTTCTTTTCCCAGTACAAAGCATGCAGTGGAAAGTCCGTCTGCGTTCAGGCCGTCATCACACACAACCGTCACAGATGTGAGACCGCTTCTTGCAGGATATCCTGTAGCAGGATCCAGTATATGATGATATCGAACACCATCTTCTATAAAGTATTTTTCATAATCTCCGGAAGTAGATAAAAATTCAGTACCATTCAGAGTAACTACTCCCAGGTAATCACCTTCTGTATCCCGCGGATCAGTGACAGCTACCTGCCAGGCAGAGCCGTCGGGTTTGCTTCCATAGCTCATGACACTGCTGCCGCCGAGATTCAGGATCATGCCTGATACATTCTTATCCGCATCAAGAATCTTCTTTGCTGCATCGCAGCCGATTCCCTTACCTGCCGCACCCAGATCCAAGGTTACTCCTTCCGGCATGGTAACTTTATTTCCATCCAGAGTTACCTTGTCATATCCTACATTTTCAAGCAGGGAATTTAATTCATCATCTGAAGGAATGTGCGGATCCTCTCCGTCAATGTCCCACAGGCGGATCACTCTTCCCATAGTAGGATCCATGGCTCCGTCAGAAGCTTTCGACAAATCCAGCACCTGTTTTAAACAGGTGGCAGTTTCATCAGATACCGTTGTTGTATTTCCGGCATTTTGATTGATCTGATATATCTGAGAACTTTCTTTTGTCCAGGAGATCCAGTTCTCTTCCACATCTTTTAATGCAGAGATCACGTCTGCTGTGATATCCTCACCTGTTGTGTAAAGAGTCTCTGATACTACAGTGTCCATAGCAAAGTCTGTTTTGGTGTATGTGTTTATTTCAGAGTTTCCCCATGCAGTCCGGGATGTGCATAAAAGAGAGGCCGTAATGAAAAGTCCCAGCACAAAAGAGCGTCTGTTTGTCATATATTTCTGATTCCTTATCCTCTTATTGTTGTTGTCAACTAACTCTATAGACTATATCACTGTACGGAGAGTATGTCTACCAATATAGTTAGCTCTTACTAATCAAACTTTCTCAATAAGTTAGTAATTGCTAATTTTTATCAATAACAGTGCCTGTATGAATATTTTTCCTTGGGCAGACTGCAGTGCAGGCGTGACAGCAGATGCATTCCCCTGAATGTGCAGTATCGCCGTCAATATCCAGATGTGCAGGACATCTCTTCTTACAGAGAGTGCACTTTGGCGCACAGTTTGGACGATTACGTTTGAAAAGTGCTCCCGGATGATCGGCATGATTGCAAATACTGCTCCCATAGGACAGAGAAACTGGCAGAAGAAACGCTCCTGTGTACACATTCCGACCATAATCAGGATCAGCAGAACTGTTCCCACAATGTAGGTAGATTTCGGCAGTCTGCCTGTTGTAAGCATGGAAAATACATCCCATGGACTCATTCCCTGTAATTTAGAATAGAATCCTGTTATGCAGGAAAGAAGCAGGAACGCAAGGAGTACATATTTTACTTTCTGCAATCTGTGTACCCATTCCTCTGGATATCCATGTTTTTTCTTTTTTCCAAAGCATTTCGCACGGATAAACGCGGTAAGCTCATACAGAGCATCTCCCAGTGAGCCAAACGCACAGGCATAACCGCAGAAATGACGCCCGAACAGAATGGTAATAATTAACAGTAACGCCGTAATATCCAGAAAAGAGTTCCAGGTTACGCTCTGCTGTCCTCCGATTGTAAGAAAGATGGATTTGACTCCTGCAAATGCCGTAGAAAAAAGGGAGGGCGCTGCTATAAAAAATATAAGCTGTATGGCGGCACGGATCAGCCGTACCTTTCGTTGTTTCTTTTTCATGCGTTTTCCGCCTTTGATAATGCGTCATTTACTGCTTCTAAGATACCGGTAGAACTGAAAGTTGCTCCGGAAATGGTGTCAACATCTGTGCTCTGCTCGCTGATGATGCTGTTTATGACATTCTCGCCCTGTGACAGATAAGCACTGTCCTCACCCGGCGCACTGACTACACTGACTGCTGTAATAGTATCGTCTTCCAGTGTTACCTGGACTGTGATGGTTCCACCGTATCCGGTTCCGGAACCTTCGAAAGTGCCATTTTTATATACATTGTCAGAATCATCAGCTTCTTCAGAATCTGCCTGCTCTGTATTTTCTTTATCCTCTGTGGAATCTTTTTCGGATTTATTATCAGCTTCTGAAGATACATCAGAAGAAGCATTACTTTCTGCTGCTGTTTTCTGTTCCTCATAAGTTTCCTTTAATGCTGTAAGGATCTGGTCCTGCTGTTTCTCCAGGCTCTCTGTTTTTGCAGTCAGGTCTACAATATCCTGAGCCTGTTCTTTATCTTTTACTGTTCCGTTATAGAAAAATACCGCCATGATGATCAGCAAAAGTGCAATCAGACGCAGATAAAAGTTTTGATA
>ENA-OQIO01000623-OQIO01000623.1-human-gut-metagenome-genome-assembly--contig:-NODE-623-length-18414-cov-3.151802_pt1 | contig 18414 bp, 18 predicted proteins | sample MGYA00242573_ERZ504737 | MGnify/ENA primary metagenome ERZ504737 (study PRJEB26092, sample SAMD00036203) | human gut metagenome | host: Homo sapiens | study: EMG produced TPA metagenomics assembly of...
TATACTTCTTTATCCAGATTTGTAACTTAGCTTTTGAACGGATTCCGTATTTTTTGCAAATATCATCTTGAGAACCATAGCCTGCTAAATAATCTAAGACTGCTTGTTGTTTCAATTCTTTGGAATATTTTTTATTCCCTTTCAATGTGAATGCATTTGCTCCCATAGATTCATAGTTTCGAATCCATTGTTGGACAGATGCGAGACTTACATCAAACATATCTGCAATTCGCCGTTGGCTTTCTTTTCCATTCAGATATAGATTTACAGCATATATCTTATCCTCAGCAGATACTTTTCTTTTAGACATAAAATATGCTCCCTCCTAAGTGACAAGTTTTTATTATTTCACTTGTCTACCTAGAAGGGAGCATATCAACGAAAATTCATTCGTTAAAGCGACAGCCCCTTTTAAAGATTACATGCTTTCGATTAATGCATTTTTTCGTTTATAATGCGATTAATTCACTTCTCTTTAGAATGAAAGTGTGTTTTTTTTAGTTATCCCCAAATTTAAGAAAATGCAGAAACTTACAGATGATATGAACCGTGTTACCCGTGAAAATTTAACAGGTCTTTCTGTTGTACGTGCGTATAATGCAGAAGACTATCAGGAAAAGAAATTTGATAAAGTGAATTAGGAATTACATTAGTTGCCATGTATATATTAAGTTATATCTTTTCTGCTTACGATCGCCTGTGCAATGATTGCTGATAAACCGATGCTGATTTTGGATGAAGCAACCAGTTCTGTAGATACCCGTACAGAACAGCAGATTCAAAGTGCTATGAATAAACTGATGGAAAACAGAACATCCTTTGTTATTGCGCATCGGCTTTCCACGATTAAGAATTCAGACCTTATTCTCGTATTGAAGGATGGAGATATTGCTGAAAGTGGTACCCATGAGGAACTATTAGCCAAAAATAGATTCTATGCTGAGTTTTACAATAGCCAGTTTGAACAGGCATCTTAATTACGGATGATTTTAGCCAAACTCTTTCTTGATACTGGAAAACACTCCGTTTATGACAGTGTCAGTCATTATCTTCAGCATGGTTTCCTTTGATATCTGTGGGCTTTCCAGATGCCACCATTTCATTGAAGTAAGGATGGTGGAGACTATAATTTGAGAAAAGAAAGCAGCACTTTCAAGCTGAGAATCGGAAACATGGTATGTATCAACCAATTCCTTTAATATGTATTTGCGATACATTGCCTGCATTTCATCAAAAATATTCACAGGGAGAGTTTGATTATACATCAATAATAATACTTTCCTGTGACTTTCAAAATAATTGATCATAGGTAGAAAATACTGTTTGAAACTAGCTTCATTTTTAGTATTACAGGATATAAAATGTGGATCAATCACCGGTTCAAACTGACTCATTAACTCTTCTACTATTTTTTGAATCAAATCATACTTATCTTCATAATTCCGATAGAAGGTAGAACGGTTGATCTTGCATTCAAGAATCAGCATCTTGATGGTGATTTCTTGAAAATCATGTGTTTCTAACAGTTCGAGAAATTTAGACTGAATAGTCTGTCTGGTTTTTAATACTCTTAAATCCGTACTCATGTTTCACCTCTGTGAGATATCCGGTATGAAAAAGATTAGTTATGCAACTTTTTTGCCCCTTTTGTCGCTTGTTAAAAAAACGACACTATTCTACTATTATTATATAACAAATTAAATGAAAGGAAAAGAGATTATGCAAAACAAATATTATCCACAATTGTTTAAAAAAGGAAAAATCGGGAATGTAGTGATTAAGAATAGAATTGTACGCAAATTCTATGGGAACATATCTGGGAAATCCAGATGGTACGGTAACAGACCGCCAGATTAAGGCATATGCAGAGGCAGCAGAGGGGGCGCAGGACTGATTTTATGGACAATGCAGTTCCGGTTCCGATGACATCCTGTGGTTTACGGGCAGATTCAGATGAATATGTTGCTGGACTTACACTTTTGGCAGAGGCTGTAAAACAGCATGGTGCGGTTGCAGGAATGCAGATTGCACATCCTGGTCGTGATGCAGGTTTCGTAGGAAGTGCTGATGTAATTGGTGCTTCACCGATTACCTATGAACCATGGTACGAAGCAGGAGCAAAAGTTCCGAGAGAGCTTACGATGGACGAAATTCATGAACTTGTAGAAAGATTCGGTGATGCTGCATTGCGTTGTAAACATGCAGGATTCCAGATCATTGAAATTCACGGAGCAGCCGGATGTATTCCGACCAATTTCCTGTCACCACATGATAATCAACGTACAGATATGTATGGAGGCTCTTTACATAACCGTATGAGACTGCTGCTGGAAATCGTGCGCAATATGAAAAAGAAATGTGGTCCGGATTTCCCAATCGGTGTGAAATTAAGCACGGAAGACTGGGAGCCGGAAGGAATCCGCATCGAGGAAACGATTGAGGTTGCAAAGGCACTGGAGAAGGAGGGCGTATCCCATTTGAACATTATGGGCGGAACCCACGCTACGGCGTCGATGGAATTCTTACTTCCAAATGCATACAATGCAGAACATACAAAAATGATTAAAGATGCTGTCAACATTCCTGTATTCATTGGACATAATGTATTTACACCTGAGGATGCAGAACGTTTGTTGGAAGAAGGCGTAGGAGATTATGTTGCATTAGGACGTTCCCAGCTTGCAGATCCTTGCTGGGCTAAGAAGGCAAAAGAAGGAAAGGCAGAGGATATTAAACCGTGTATTAACTGTCTGATCGGATGTCTGGACCGAGGCTTGCTGTCTCATACTCCAATCCACTGTACAGTGAATCCGACTTTGTACAAATTCGAAGGTCCGGAGATCACACCAGCAGAGGAACAGAAGAATGTAGCTGTAGTTGGAGCCGGTCCTGCAGGCAGTGAAGCTGCCCTGACACTCGCAAAACGTGGTCACAAAGTTACAATTTTTGAAAAGAGAGATTTTGGCGGAGCGATGATTGAAGCTTCTGTTCCTGATAATAAATCTAATATCAGAAGATTGATTCAATACTATAAGAATCATATCGAAGCAAATGATGCAATTACAATCGTAAAAGAAGAAGCAGACTTTGATAAGATTGCAAATGGTGGATTTGATGCGGTGATTCTGGCAATCGGCGGTAAAACAAGAACGCTAAAGGTAGCAGAAGACGGTAAGAATACTTTGATCTATGCAAATGACTATCTGAATGGAAGCAAGAAAGCAATTGGTGATAAGGTTGTAGTTATTGGTGGTGGAATCACAGGTGCAGAGACTGCGTTAGAATTAAAGAATGAAGGAAAAGATGTTACTATTGTGGAGATGGCAGATCAGTTCCTTGCAAGCAACAGTTCTGCATGCCAGGCATATAGCATCTCAATTTCTCAGACAGATATCAAGATTATCACAGGAAAACGTCTTGTTGCCGCAGAAAATGGAAATGCAGTAGTGATGGATCGCTGGGGTAATACAACAGAACTGGAAGCAGACAGCATTGTTATTGCAGCAGGATTTATGCCACAGTATGAACTGGCAGAACAGCTGGAAAATGAAACGGAACTGGAAGTGTACAATGTTGGTGACAGCAAACAGGTTCGACAGATTTATGACGCAATTCATGAAGGATTTGTTGCTGCAAGACAGATTTAATACAAATAAAGTAATGATATTCAGGGGCTGAATGGCATGAATTGCTATTCAGCCCTATTATTTTTCAATATAGTATCATAAAAGTCAGAAATGAGTTATTCATTTTTGACTTTTTTGATTTCCCCCAATGCGAAAAGCTAAAAACATGTATTTTTCAATAAATATATAGTATGAAATGAGGCAAGAATTGGATGTTTTCACTATGCTAATATTTATTCAGATCAAAACCACAGTAAAAAACACACAATACAAGGAGGAAAAAATGAGTAAATTAAAAATTGGTATTATTGGTTGTGGTGGTATCGCTAATCAGAAACATTTCCCGGCACTAAAGAATAATGCAGATCTGAATGAAATCGTAGCATTTTGTGATATTCAGATTGACCGTGCCGAGAAAGCAGCCGCAGAATTTGGTGCAGAAGGTGCACAGGTAACAGCTGACTACAGAGAACTTCTGGCTAACCCGGAGGTAGAGGTTGTACATGTTTGTACTCCTAACGTATCCCACAGTGAGATTACAATCGCAGCTTTTGAAGCAGGCAAGCACGTTTATTGTGAAAAACCAATGTCACACAGCACAGAAGAAGCTGAAAAGATGGTGGCAGCATGGAAAAAGTCCGGTAAGCAGTTCACGATTGGTTACCAGAATCGTTTCCGCGATGAGGTTATGAATTTAAAGAAGTCCTGTGACAAAGGAGAACTTGGTGAGATCTATTATGGAAAAGCACATGCAGTTCGTCGTCGTGCAGTTCCTACATGGGGCGTATTCATGGATAAAGAAGCACAGGGCGGCGGACCTCTTATCGATATCGGAACACATGCTCTTGACATTACATTATGGTGTATGAACAACTACGATGTAGACAGTGTAACCGGTTCTGTATTCTACAAGCTTGGACAGAAAGAAAATGGACCAGAGGGTAATCTTTTTGGACCATGGGATCCTAAAACATTTGAAGTAGAAGATTCTGCGGTTGGATTTGTTAAGATGAAAAATGGTGCAACAATCGGTCTTGAAGCAAGTTGGGCACTCAACATGCTTGACTCTAGGGAAGCATCCACAACACTTTGTGGAACAGAAGCCGGAGCAGAAATTCATTCCGGTATGAGTTATCCAAAGAACGAACTGATTTACAATCGTGCACGAAATAATCAGCTGATGGAAGAGAAACTTTCCAGTGTTGGAAGCATTGCTTATTTTGCAGGCGGTGCCGGAGAAGAGGGAACCGTTGACAACCGTCAGTGGCTTGAAGCAATTCAGAATGGAACAGAACCTTTGGTTAAACCGGAAGAAGCATTGGCAGTAACTAAGATTTTGGATGCGATTTATAAATCCGCAAAAACAAATGAGACAATTAAATTCTAAGAAAGAATGAGGAGAATAAGATGGGACTTGCACTTCGATTAAACTTTGTTGATGTTGTATGTGATGATTCACTGAAAAATTTCTGGGCAAATGGAAAAAAGATTGGTTATCAGTTTGATGTACGTCTGAGCTATTATAGAGGACATTTTCTTTCCACGATAGATGAAATCGGTGTAAAGGTTGATGGTGTTGATGTGCCTACAGAGAATATTTCTCTGTGCCTTGACGGTAAAGAATACGGTGTAGCAGAGCTTCATGATCTGGTTAATGTGTTCTGGCCAATCATTGAGCCGGCTACAATTAAAGTATTCCAGCCGGGCGGCCTGAGTGAAGGAGAGCATGATGTAGATTTTACACTTTACTTCAGATCCCCATACATGGCGCTCAGTGAGACAGAGTATCAGAGCATCGACAGTTGTGGCAGCAAGAGATTAAACGTTCAGAATTAAGGAGGAAATAAAAAGATGAGTAATGTAAAGCTTGGTGTAACCCTGTATTCATTTTCTACAGAATATTGCCAGGGGAAAATGACTCTGGAGGATTGTATTCGTACTGCGAAGGAACTTGGAGCAGCTGGATTTGAGATTGTTGCAACTCAAATGATTCCTTCTTACCCATATGTCAGTGATAAATTCCTCGGCGAATTAAAAGCTATTTGTCAGTATTATGATATGGAACCAGTCAGCTATGGAGCAAACTGTGACAGAGGACTTCGCGGCGACAGAAATCTTACAGGTGATGAAATGGTAGCTATGGCTGTTCGTGATATCAAGAATGCCCATAAAATGGGATGTAAGGTAGTACGTGAGCAGTGGCTTATGGGACCGGAAAACTTTGCAAAGCTTGCACCATTTGCGGAGCACTATGGTGTAAAGGTTGGTATTGAAGTTCATAATCCGGAGACTCCAATCACACAGTCCACAAAGGACTACATTGCAGCAATTGACAAGACTGGCAGCAAATATCTCGGCCTGATCCCTGATTTTGGATGCTTTGCAAATAAGCCAAACAAGATGAACTGGGATAACGCTCTTGCAGATGGTGCCGATGAAAAATTGCTTGAAATGGCTCGTGATATGAAGTATGATAATGTTCCATACGATGAAGCTGTAAAGAGATTGACTGCAGCAGGCGCTAAGAAGGTGGAACTGACTACAATGCGTGATATGTACACATTCCTTACTTTCAAGAAGGATGTTTCCGCAGAACTTCAGGGACTTAAGGATATTATTCCATATTGCATCCATATGCACGGAAAGTATCACTATATGTATGAGAATCTTCAGGAGGCAGCGATCCCTTATGATGACATTATGAAGATCGTGAGTGAGTCTGATTATGATGGTTACATCGTATCTGAGTACGAAGAGTATAATTCCGGTCATTCGATCGAAATGCTTCGCAGACACTTAAAGATGATGCACAACTATGTAGATTAATTATGAGGGTAAGCGGATGAATGATAAAACACAGTTAAAAAGAGCTTCTAAACTGGGAGTGATTTTCTATAGCTGTGGAGATCTTGCCTCTCAGTTTGTGTGGACATTTATTGGTTCCTATCTTACGATATTCTATACGGATATCGTGGGATTGGCACCGGCAGCAGCGGCAGCAATTATGATGATAGCCCGTGTATGGGATGCAGTTAATGACCCAATGATGGGTGCTATCGCGGAACGAACCAGATCGAAACTAGGCCGTTTCAGACCTTACATATTGTTTGGTTCCCCACTGCTTGCTATTTTCTCAGTATTATGTTTTACACATCCATTTGAGGGATCTTCCACAGCAGGTGTTATCTATGCAGCGGTAACTTATATCATAACGGGTATGCTTTATACGTTGGTTAACATTCCTTACGGTGCTCTGGCATCTGTTATGACAGAAGATGCAGAACAGAGAAATCAAATCAATGCTTCCCGTAATGTGGGTATGAATGTAGGTATTTTGATCGTAAATGGAATTACAGCAAATATAATGCTTTTCTTTTCAGGAAAGGGAGCAGAGGTTGCCAATGGAAATGGATATTTCATGACAGCTCTTGTATATGCGATCATTTCTATTCCTTGTTTCCTCGCAGTATTCTTTACCTCTAAAGAACATGTGGTTCCGGAGGTGACAAAGGAGAAATTCTCTTTAACGGCAACAATTAGTGGACTTGTAAAAAATAAAAACCTGATGATTCTTCTCGTGATTATGATCCTCCAGATGGCAGCATGGATGGGAAGAATCGGAGTTGTAATCTACTACATTATGTATTGCCTTGGATCCTTTACGTTGATTCCTGTTATTATGCTTGCACCATCCGTATGTGGTATCGTTAGTTCCTTACTGGTACCAAAGGTAATGAGCAAGCTTGGTAAGAGAGTGACACTTCAGATTGCTGTAACATGTCAGGGACTTGCCCTTCTGGCAATGTACTTTACACCGTTTGACAATCTGACTCTGATCATCATCGAAAGTGGATTGGTTGGCTTTTTCAACGTTTCCTTCCCATGTTCACTTTCCCTCCTTGGTGATGCGATCGACTACAATGAGTACAAGACAGGCATACGTAATGATGGAATCGCATATGCTACCTATGGTCTGGCACAGAAACTGGGTAATGCAATCGGTGCTTCTGTAGGTGTCTTACTTCTTGCTGCATTCGGTTATGTGGCAAATGCCCAGCAGACACCGGAAACATTACATGGAATTAATATGGTTGTAAATCTCATGCCTGCCATTATCTTTTTCCTGACAGCTATCTTCGCATTTACGTGGAGGTTGAAAGATAGTGAAGCGGATGAGGTTCGTGCAAAACTGCATGAGAGGAAGAGCAAAGAAAACATTGAATAATTGAAACATAAATTTCCTATTATAAAAATTGACCGTATCTGATTGGACTGCGGTCAATTTTTTTATTGCAAAAGGATAGTTGTATTAGGTAAAATATAGAGAAAAGATGGGCATTGCAGCTGATCCATGGTGTTTAGAATAGAGTAAAGATTGGGGTGTTGGTATGAGAGAATATATTAAGAAGAACAAGATGGATGTGCAGATTTTAAGCAGATTACCCAAAGATACACATTTCCATCAGGAGGTAGAATTAGTCTATGTGATGGAAGGGGAACTAAGACTTTATGTGATGGAAAGGGAATATCATTTGAAAAGGGGGGATATCTGTGTGATCAATTCCAATGAAGAACACAGAATCGAAACTCAGGGTGAAATAACGACAGCCCATCTTTTCATTACATACTCATTGATTCGTTCTGTATATAATGGAGTAAGTTCGTTTTTTTTCTGTAACTCGACCAGTGAGGATGATGAGCGTTATGAGAAATTACGGGAATTGTTGAATCAGTTGCTAAAGAGAAAAATGTTTTGCGAGAAGGAAGCGGAAGAAGAACAGCATGAATATGAATATCTTTCTGTTTTTTATAAGGTGCTTGGATATCTGACTTCCAATTTTATAAAAAAGGCGAAGACGGATGCAGGCATGTCAATGCAGCAGAAATCTCAGATGCGGACATTGCAGATCAATGAGTATATTATGAATAATTATAATCAGCCGATCAGTCTGAAGTCACTTGCTGACACGCTCTACCTCTCAGAGGGATATTTGTCACGATATTTTAAAAAAATATATAATATGAGCTTTTCTGCTTATTTAAGGCAGGTTCGTCTCTCCCATGCCATGAGTGAACTTATGTATACGGATAAAGCGATTCTCCAGATTGCTCTGGATAATGGATTCTCCAGCATTTCTTTTTTTAATAAGGTGTTTAAGGAAGAATATGGAAAGTCTCCATCTCATATTCGAAATTAGTGCGAAGGAAATGGAAAAAAAGAAGAAGATATGGATTCTCTGGTCTTAAATCAAAAACTGGAAAAGTTTATCTATCTATGGAGGAGGAACAGGAAAGTAAAAAAAGGGCGAAAATAATCAGAAAGACATTTCAAGTGGAAGACGGGGAGAAAATTCCTCAATTTTGGAATACGGCAATTAATATTGGCCAGGCATCAGATCTTCAGAATCATGAAGTCAGAAAACAGATCCTTCGGATGAAAGATTCGATGCATTTTAGATACATTAGGTTCTGGAGTCTTTTTTCAGATCGAATGATTATGAGAAACGATGAAGAAATTGGCCAGTATAATTTTACTAAGCTAGATAATATACTGGATTTCCTGGTAGAAAATGGATTGAAACCGTTTTTTGACATGGAAGAAAAGATAAAACGTGTAAACAGAACGGATAAGGATTTCCTTTTGTATGAAGAAAAGAACAATAAGGTTGATTCGCTTCAAATATGGGAGGAATTTATCAGGCAGTTGATTATGCATCTGGTAAGGCGCTATGGTATTGAAGAAGTAAACACTTGGAAGATGGAGGTGATTTTTGATGGATACTGTTTGAAAGGGATAGATCCGACAGATAGCTTTTTTCAGATTTTTAAATGTACTTATTCCATAATAAAAAAACACGCGCCTCATATGGAGATAGGAGGATGTGGTTTTTTCCCGGATTATTTGTGTCACCTGGAAAAAAGAGGAATGAATTTTTGGGAGGAGTGGATCCGACGTGCCCCTCTTCCTGACTTTTTTTCTTTTATGATTTATGCATATGAGGCAGATCCGGAAGGAAAAGAACGGTTTGGTAAAAAAAGTGAGGATCCGGATTATTTGAAAAACAGTATCCGCAAAATACGTGCGGAGCTGATACAGCATGGATTGTCTGGACAGAAGATTTATATAACGGAATGGAATCTGACGGTATCTGACAGAAATAAATTGAATGATCACTGTTTCCACGGCGCTTATGTCATGAAAACATTATCGATGTTTTTGGTGAAATCGATATGTTGTGTTATTTCACCGGGACGGATATATACACAGAGTATTATGATACAGTATGGTTGATGCATGGAGGGGAAGGGCTTCTTACACGTGATGGAATTGCAAAGCCATCTGGATTCGCTTTCCGCTTTCTGAAAAAATTGAAACCATATTTTATAGATAAGACAGAAAACTGTCTTCTGACAACAGATAGAAGAAATCAGTATAGTTTGGTCTGCCATAATATGAAAAATCTGAATTATATGTATTATCTTCAGAGCGAGGAAACGCTGGAGTGGGATAAGCTTTGGAAGAATTTTGATGAATGGAATCCTTTGACATTGAAGCTTTGCATAAAGGGCGTTGAAAATGGAAATTATCAGATGACTATACAGAAAATTAATGAGAAGAGTGGAAGCATTCAGGATATATGGGCGGATCTGGAATATATCCAGGATCTGTCTGATAGTGAGATCAAGTATTTGCACAGAGCTACTGTTCCCAGGATGATCATACGAAAATTCTGTGTGGAGGATGAATGCATAGAGATAGAACTTCGAATGCGTCCTAATGAGATTGGATATATTAACCTGGAGAAAATGTGAAAATAGAAAAAAAGGTCAAAATCAAAGCAGTTGATTTTGACCTTTTTTCTTTTGCCTGTACTCTAATCTCAAAAAGGTAAAGAAATGACTTGCTGTTGAGACAGCACAAAGGTAGTTCCCATGACATGAAATGATTAAAATTAAGATATCAAAATACAGATGAAGAATATAAACGAAAGGAGAAAGACATGAAAATCAAATTGGGTATTATCGGATTTGGCGGAATGGGAAAGTGGCATGCAGAAAATGCCCCTCGTGCTGGCGTTGAAATTGCAGCAGTATGTGACATCGAAGAAGAAAAACAGCAGGATGCACTTAAAAAGGGATATAAGGTTTATACGACAGCAGATGAACTGTTAGAAGATAAGGAGGTAAACACAGTTATCTTAACAGTTCCAAACTATCTGCATAAAGAAATGTGTATCAAGGCTGCTAAAGCAGGTAAGAATGTCATTACAGAAAAACCGGCAGCTATGAATGTACAGGAGCTCGACGAAATGGAAGCGGCTGCAAGGAAGCAGGAGTATTCTTTACTGCTCATCAGAACAGAAGATGGGATCGGGATATGCTGATAGTAAAGAAAGCATATGACGAAAACATGCTTGGAAACATCTTTACGATTGAATCGAAGCTTCATTCAGGAAATGGATATATGCATGAATGGCATATTTACAAAAAGTATGGCGGAGGTATGATTTACGATTGGGGTGTACATCTCATTGATCAGATTCTGTTCATGATGCCGGGAGTAAAAATCAAGTCAATCTATGCTGATATTCAGAATGTACTTCATGAAGAAGTAGACGATTATTTCAAGATTATCATGAAGATGGAGAATGGGATTACAGTTCATATTGAACTTTCCACATATATTCTGGAGTACCAGCCAAGATGGCTTGTAGGTGGAGATAAGGGTACCATGATTGTGAAGAACTTTGCCTGTGATGGAAATATCTACAGAACAGGAAAGATGCTTGAAAAGCTTCCTCCTCAGATCACTGAGACAGAAGCCGGTCCAACCAGACAGTTTGCTCCTGTACCACCAGGAGGAATTGTAACAGAACCACTTCCGGAGATTCAGACAGATTGGGTGGATTTCTACAGAAATGTGGATGATGTATTAAATGGACATGCGGAATCTAAAATTAAGATATCTGAGGTAAGGCGTGTACTTGCTGTTATGGAAGCGGCATGGAAGTCTGCAGAAACTGGAGAGGCTATTTTATTCGAATAAAAACAGGAGGAAAAAATAATGAAGTTAGGTTTTATCACATCAATTTGCGAAGGAATGACATTTGAAGAGGTAGTAGATTTTGCTGCAGAAAATGGTCTGGAATGTTTGGAGGTTGCATGCTGGCCAAACTTTGGAGCAAAAAGAAGATATGCAGGAGTAAGCCACATTGATGTAGCTACGCTTACACCTGAGAAGGCAGAGGAAATTAAAGCATTATGTGCTTCCAAGAGTGTGGAGATTTCTTCACTTTGCTATTATCCAAATACTATGGATCCGGATCTTGAAAAAAGACAGTCCTACATTGATCACATTTATAAACTGATCGATGCATCTGCAATGCTTGATGTTAACATGATCACTACATTTGTTGGAAGAGTTCCAGATAAGACATTTGCAGAAAATCTGGAGATTTTCAAAGAAGTATGGTCGCCAATTGTAAAATACGCAGAGGAAAAGGGCGTTAAGATCGCTATTGAAAACTGTCCGATGCTTTTCACAGATGATGAATGGCCGGGCGGACAGAATATTATGACAACGCCTGCAAACTGGAGAAAAATTTTCGAGATTATCGACAGTCCAAACTTTGGTATTAACTATGACCCGTCCCATTTTGTCTGGCAGCAGATTGACTATATTAAACCAATTTATGAGTTTAAGGATAAAATTTTCCATGTTCATTACAAGGATATTAAGGTTTATCAGGATAAGCTGGCTGATGTTGGAACAATGGCTACGCCACTGCAGTATATGTCCCCGAAACTTCCAGGTCTCGGCGATGTTGACTGGGGAAAATATGTATCAGCTCTGACAGATATCGGATATGACAGATATACCTGTATCGAGGTTGAGGATAAAGCATTTGAGAACAGCCTTGAGGATGCGAAGAAAGCGGTTATTTTAAGTGCAAAACACCTTAGAAACTTTGTAATATAGGAGAACAGATAATGAAGAAATATGCATTTGGTGCAGATATTGGAGGAACCACCATCAAGCTAGGTCTGTTTGAGACACTTGGCAATTTGATTGAAGTCTGGGAAATTCCCACAAGAATTGAGGAGAATGGGAAATATATTCTGATAGATATTGCTGCGTCTATAGAAGAAAAACTGAAGGAGAAAAAAATCTCAAAACTAGATGTTGAAGGCATTGGAATGGGTGTCCCGGGACCAGTCGGCAGAGACGGCAATGTATTAAAATGTGTCAATCTGGGCTGGGGTGTGTTTAATGTAGAGAAGGAAATGACAACTCTCACAGGATTTAAGGCGAAAGCTGGTAATGATGCCAATGTTGCTGCTCTTGGAGAAATGTGGCAGGGCGGTGGCAAAGGCTACAGTGACATTGTAATGGTAACGCTTGGAACAGGTGTTGGCGGTGGCGTAATCATCGGCGGTAAGATTCTTACAGGAATTAACGGAGCAGCCGGCGAGATTGGACACATTCCCATGAAAGATGATGAAGAATTTGCCTGCGGATGTGGTAACAAGGGATGTCTTGAACAATATGCTTCTGCAAATGGAATCGTTATGATCACAAAGAGATATTTGGATGCGCACCCAGAGGAAGAGACAACGCTCAGAGATGTGGAAAAAATCACATCAAAGGAAATCTTTGATGAGGCGAAGAAGGGTGACAAGGTCAGTATACTCATGGTAGACGAGGTTGGACGTATGCTTGGTAAGGCTCTTGCAGCGGTCGCATGTGTGGTCAATCCGGAAGCATTTGTTATTGGTGGCGGCATGTCCAAGGCAGGTGATATTCTGATTGATGCAATCAAGAAATATTACACGAAATATGCATTCCATGCTTCAAGAGAGACGGTGTTCAAGATGGCAGAACTCAGTAACAGTGCCGGAATCTATGGAGCAGTAAGACTTGTTCTGGAGTAGAATTTAAGGAGAAGAAAATGAAAAAAAGATTTTTTGCAGGATTATTAGCAGTAGCAATAGCCGTAAGTTTTACAGCTTGTGGCAGCAAAACAGGAACAGCAGATGCAGATAAAAGTACGTCAACAGATGCAGATGCAACACATATTTACGTATTAACAGCAGCTGAGGATCACGGCTGGACAGGTTCTGTTGCAACTTTCGCAAAGGAGAAGGTTGAGGAAGTGAATAAAGAAGGTACATATACTGCGGAGGTTATCACATCAGCTGACGCTACTGAGCAGATTACAAAAATCGAAGATATCGTGGCAAGTGATGAGGAGAATATCGCAGTAGTAATTCAGCCAATGGATGATACAGTACAGTCGGCAATCCAGCAGCTTGTAGATGCTAAGATTCCTTACGTAGCATTTGACCGTATCATTGATGCAGTTTCAGATTCAGCAGTTTCTAATGTCAAAGGTGACAACGAAGGTATTGGTGCTGGTGCAGCGGCTTATTTCGTATCATTAGGACTTCAGCCAGGGGAGGCTGTTTATGTGTATGAAGGAGATACTTCTTCAGTAACAACACTTCGTGACAAGGGCTTTACAGAGTACCTCACAGGTGAGATCGATTTTGCGGGGCAAAACGATTTCCGATGATTTAAAGTGGTCTGAGGATGATCTGGATGCAATCACATATTCAGGAGCTATGAATTGGAGCCGTTCAGATACAAAAGAGTCATATGAGTCATTAATGGGAGACAGTTCAAATGCAGCAATTAAATGGTTCTATGCAGAGGATGATGAGCTTGCAATGGGTATCTTAGAGGCTCTTAATGGTGGTGGAATCAGTGATTCTACAAAGGCAGCAATTTATGAGACACGGCCGGTTCTCACAGGATGTGGAGGACTTGATGAGTACTATGAGGTATTAAGAGGAAATTCATATGCAGACATTGTTGATAATTTTGACGGAGTAATGTCAGTAACATATAGTCCGGCTATGATCCAGAGCGCAATTCAGGATATGGTTGACTACTTAAATGGAGAGACAGTAGAGCAGGATCATGTGATCGAGTGTGAAAACGTAGTACCTGAAAATGTAGCTAATTATCCATCGTTCTAAGAACTAAGACAATAACATTTTTTGAGCTAATAATTTCATAATTATCGGGATTCCGGAAGAGAGAGGCGCACATTCTCTTCCGGAGTTATATTATTTGAAGAAATTTTTATTTCCATAGGAGAACGGATATGAATCTTTTAGAAATGAAAAATATCTATAAATCCTTTAATGGTATGCCGGTTTTGAAGGATGTCAGCCTGATGGTAGAGGCTGGCGAGGTTCACGCTCTTTTAGGTGAGAACGGGGCAGGAAAATCCACGCTAATGAATATCCTCACAGGTGTTTACCAGAGAGACAAAGGAACAGTTGTGTTTGACGGCAAGAATTATAACACAATGACGATTGCTGAATCTGAAAAGATCGGAATTGCATTTGTACATCAGGAATTAAATTTATTTAATGATCTAAAAGTATACGAGAATATTTTTCTGACGAACGAATATACCGGGTCATTTGGACGTTTGGATAAGAAAAGAATGATCAGGGAAGCATCAGAGTTATTTGAAAGAATGGGAGTAGCAATTGATCCGCTGGCACTGGTAGATAATCTAAAGACCAGTGAAAAACAGTTATTAGAGATTGCGAAAGCATTATTACATAATGCAAAGCTTCTGATTCTGGATGAGCCAACAACATCTCTGAATAACGATGAGATTGCTCATCTGTTTGAGATTATCAAGAGATTAAAAAGATCAGGAACAGCATTTATTTTTATTTCCCATAAGATGCCGGAGGTCTTTGAACTTTCTGATCGCTATACAGTATTTCGAAATGGAGAGTTTATTGGAACTGGCATAACCGCAGAAACAACTCCAGAAGATATAACCTCTATGATGGTAGGAGTAAAATACTCTTCCGAAGGTCTCTACGAGCCAAGAAAGACAGGGGAAACTGTGCTAAAAATCGGGCATCTATCCGGAAAAGGTTTTCATGATGTCAGTATGGAAGTGAAACGTGGACAGATTATCGGACTTACAGGACTTCAGGGATCTGGGAGCAGTGAAATTATGCAGGGTATCTTCGGTGCAACGAAAGTGACTGGCGGAAGTATAGAAGCATTTGGAAAAAAAGTACCGCTTGGTTCTATTCATACTTCTATGCAGTCAAAAATTGCAATGCTGGCTTCAAATCGAAAAGAAAACTCTGTAATTGCAGATATGAACCTTTTGGAAAATATGTATATCTCCGAACATACCCTATCGGCCAAAAAGTTCCGTATAAGAAAAAAAGAGGAACAGAAGAAGTTCGACCGATATAAAGCCATGTTAAATATCAAGGCACAAAAAAGCTCAGATGGAATCAATTCATTAAGTGGCGGTAACCAGCAGAAACTTTTCCTTGCCAGATGGCTCAATACAGAAGCTGATATTTTACTTCTTGATAATCCAACACAGGGAATAGATGTGGGAGCCAAAGCAGAAATCTATAAATTGATTCTGGAATTAGCCAGTAAAGGAAAGAGTATTCTGATTAATACTCTAGAGATTCCGGAACTACAGAAAGTAGCCGATTATTGCATTATTTTCTATGAAGAAGTATCATCAAGATACTGCCGCACGAAGAAATTAACGAGCAGACAGTAATGATGTATTCCGTAAATGCTGTCAATAAATAATAACCAGAGGAGGAAGATCATGAGCGAAAAGAAAAAATCGGAACTTATCGCACAAATTTGGTTCCAGCATAGTTATATATTTGTATTTATTCTAATTTTTATTGTATATGCGGTTACATCCAATGGACTGACCTGGGGCGGAGTTATGAACATCTTTCGTCATTCAGCGGTAATCGGAATAATTGCATTGGGCATGGGACTGATCTGCCTGACAGGTGAAATTGATCTGTCGGTTGGTTCTATGCTTGCGTTGGTGGGAGGCTTCTCTGTAATTATATATAATATAACCGGAAATATTTTAGTGACTTTATTATTCGCAATCGCAGGTGGCGCAATCTGCGGATTTATCAACGGTGTATTAGTTGGCGGCGTGGAAATGCCGGCATTTATCGTAACACTGGCAACCATGCTGATCTACAGATCCATTGCACAGTATGTGTGTCAGCACATTCCCAGAGATCTGTGTGGAGGCGGAAGTTCTGTATACCGCATGGATACAAAAATTGCCAGTTACCAGACATTTTACCAGTTAGGGAATGGAAAGATTGCTTCAATACCATATGTTGGCATAGTTCTCCTTATAATGACACTTTTATTTATCTACATTTCCACCAGTACAAAGTTTGGTAAGAAAATATATGCAATCGGCAGCAATCAGAAAGGGGCAGTTCTTGCAGGTATCAATGTCAGCCTGATGAAGATCATTGTATTTGTGATTACAGGAGTTCTTGTAGGAATCGGCGCATTCCTCTGGATCGCAATGAATGCATCCTGTGATCCAGCAACATCAGGAAAAAACTATGAAATGTATGCAATCTCAGCAGTTGTGCTCGGTGGTATCAGTATGTCAGGTGGGAAAGGCAAGATGCTCGGTGTTCTGTTTGGAATTATGTCATATACTATCATTGACAAGATTATTGTGGCTTTAAAAATGGATTCGCTTATAAATGATGCGATTAAAGGAACCATTCTGATTCTTGTCATTTTGATCCAGATTGCAGGACCAAAGTTGAAGTCGAAATTAAATAAATAAGTTTTTAGCAAATCAGGGTTCAATTTCCTAATTCTTTTTATTACTTAAATATTGAATATACTCATTTCCCCATATTTCTAACTCATGCAGTACTTTCCTGAATGATTGCTTTGGTGATACTGTAAGTGGATGGAAATATGAGGGAAATCAGATGATTTTATACGCCCTATTCAATTTTTTATCGTATTCCGGTATTCTCCGGGGATCATATCAAATACTTTTTTAAAATGCTGAATAAAATTTCTTAAATTGTCTGCATAAATGATATTTACTGATTCCTGTAAATCCTGCCATAGCTTCTAAGGTAATATCCTGCGCAAAATGATGTTCCAGGTAAATTTGAAGAAGACTGATTGTATCAGGTATTTCTTCAGTCTTCTGAAATTCTTTCAGGCATTCTAAAATATAAAAGAGCATTTTCTCCAATTCAAAAGAAATATAAAAATCACGATTGATCATCGGTTCGTTTTGCATTCTCAGCTCTCTGAACAGTTACTAAATTTTAAAAAAAATTAATCATAATAATAATGTGATGATATCACAGAAAATAAATGAAGTTCAGATTATAATAAAGCCATAAAAGAAAAAACAAGGAGGACTGTAAAATGTCTGCTATTAATATCAATAAGAATAATTTTCAGAATGAAATAAAGAATTCCGAGAAACCTGTTCTTTTGGATTTTTGACCTCCTTGGTGTGCACCTTGCCATATGTTGGCTCCTGTCGTATAGGAGATTGCGAGTGAACGTGCAGATATTAAAGTTGGAAAAATCAATATAGAGGAGCAGTCTGAACTAGCAAATAAGTTCGGTATTTTAGAAATGCTTTAAAGAGGAAAGGTGGAAAAAAGATGAAGGTAATAATCGTAGGCGGTGTAGCCGGAGGAGCTACAGCCGCAGCAAGAATCCGAAGACTGGATGAACATGCAGAAATTACTGTGTTTGAAAGATCCGGATATATATCCTATGCGAATTGTGGGCTTCCATATTATATTGGAGACGTGATCACAGATCCGGAAGAACTTACACTACAGACACCTGAGAGTTTTTTTTAAACGCTTCCGTATTAATATGAAAATTCATCATGAAGTTATCTCCATA
>ENA-OQIO01000624-OQIO01000624.1-human-gut-metagenome-genome-assembly--contig:-NODE-624-length-18406-cov-3.660321_pt1 | contig 18406 bp, 22 predicted proteins | sample MGYA00242573_ERZ504737 | MGnify/ENA primary metagenome ERZ504737 (study PRJEB26092, sample SAMD00036203) | human gut metagenome | host: Homo sapiens | study: EMG produced TPA metagenomics assembly of...
TTAAAGACACCGCCAGGAAAATTCCCAGCGTATTTTGCAAAATATAACAGCAAAAACGTACTTTTGAAGCACTTTCTGTTCTTTGCAAAGAGACACTGGACGAGATCACTTATCTGGAATCCATTCAGACAGCACTTGATATTGCACTGACAGAAGATGATCTTGCTGAAATCAAAGAAGAGCTCACAAACTCCGGCTATATCCGCAGAAAATATACAAAGAAAAAAGTCAAGATTAAAAACAAACCACTCCATTATATTTCCAGTGACGGTTATCATATGTATGTCGGAAAGAATAATCTTCAGAATGAAGAACTGACGTTCCACTTTGCAGTCGGAAATGACTGGTGGTTCCATGCAAAGCAAGCTCCGGGATCCCATGTCATTGTCAAAACACATGGGGATGAACTTCCGGACCGTACATTCGAAGAAGCAGCCCGACTTGCAGCTTATTATTCCAGCATGCGTGGTTCCGATAAAGTTGAGATTGACTACGTGGAGAAAAAACAGGTCAAAAAACCAAATGGCGGGAAGCCTGGATTTGTCGTCTATTATACAAATTACTCCATGGTGATTGACAGCGATATCAGCAATATAGAAGAACTTGAGTAATATGAAACCTGTATAATATGAAATAAGTGGTAATAACAAAAGAAGGAAGACTTCAGCGGCATGTGCCCGGTCTGAAGCTTCCTTCTTTTTATATAGCATCAACCATAGGATTTCTGGCAATGTTTCTTTTATTTCGCAGAATTCTTTATTTCATCTGGAACATGGATTTCATCCACCTTGTTATAGTCCGTAAACTGAAGCACGATCGAGTAAAGATTTACTTTCGTAGTCTCCCCGTAAGACTTATATAAGTCTCCCATTACATCACTCATGTCTACAACAATCTTCGCCGGAAGCAGTTCTTCTTTGTAAATGTCAAAAATAACAGGGACTTTCAAATTACGGATCGCATCCTCCTCCGGGAGATTCACTAGATGATATGCTTCTACCATCTCTTTGCCAAGAAGACCCATAAGCTCCGTTCCTGTTACATCGCCATACAACTGATAACATGCCTTGCCATTTACTGTTGTCTCCTGCTCGGACAGGTGGAAAGACTCAAGCGCTTTCCCCTCCTGCGCGAAAATATTTCCGTCAATACCAAGGTGATTCTCGTTGCTTCCTTCTACACTCTCTTTCTTCCAGGATCCATTCGTGCCACTATATGTCACTTGTTTTCCGTCTTCCTTCACCTGATAAAGTTCCAGATCTGCAGATACCTCAGAATCTCTGATTGTCACTCTGGCCGTTCCTTTCGCATGACCGGCCGGAGGCTCTGTCGTGTTCTCCAGATCCATCTCCATGTTCACTTCCATCAGATCTAAAATATCAGACATCTGAATTGCCAGCTCCACATGGTTTGCCGAAGAAGTTACTTTTTGCATATTTTCCGAAGACTGACGGAAAATCTTCTTTGCATTCATCTTCCCGGCACATCCGGAACAAAACAGCATAACTATAACGTATGCTATCAGTAACTGTATAGATAACAGCTTCTTGTAATATCCACTCTTATTTCTCTCTTCTGTTATTTTATTTTTCAAGCTCTGTTTGACTCTAAAAGCCTTCCACACAATGCATTACTCCCGTCCTGCCAGATAATCAATAAACTGCTGTGCTGTTCTTCCAGACAAACCGCCATGAGACAGTTCCCATGCATTCGCCTCAAGAAGCAGCTGCTCTTCCGGCATATTGATTCCATTCTTTTTCGCAAGCACACGTACGATCTCCTGGAATGCCTTCTTATCCGGTGAACCGAAATAAATCGTAACGCCAAATCTTGCAACCAATGACAGCTTCTCCTGTACTGTATCATTTGTATGCATATCTTCATCTCTGTCCTGCTTATCGCGGAATGTCTCACGGATCAGATGACGGCGGTTTGATGTCGCATAGATCAACACATTCTTCGGTTTCTTCTCCAGACCACCTTCGATCACTGCCTTCAGATATTTGTATTCAATTTCAAATTCTTCAAAAGAAAGATCATCCATATAAATAATGAATTTATAATTTCTATTCTTAATCTGAGCGATTACATCATTCAGATCCTGGAACTGGTGTTTATACACCTCGATCATGCGAAGTCCCTGGTCATAATACTGATTTAAAATAGCCTTGATCGAGGAAGATTTTCCTGTTCCGGCATCTCCGAACATCAGACAGTTATTTGCTTTCTTTCCTTCTACAAATGCTTTCGTGTTGTCAACCAGCTTTTTCTTTGCATCTTCATAACCTACAAGATCATCAAGATGTACATGAGCAATGTTTGTGATCGGTATGATCTCCACATCAGAATTCTCCGGATGTTCCACACGAAATGCCTTGTGAAGTCCAAGTTTACCAACTCCAAATTCCTTATAAAACTGCGTCAGTGTACGCTTGAAATGATCCACATTCTGCGTCGCGGCAAGGGCACGGCTGAGATCACAGATTCTGTCCCTGACACGACGGTTGAACACTTTGCCACCACTGTTACCACTCTTATAATCCATGATGATCTTCAGGCAGTCAGCGTCCAAACTCTTTTCCAGTTCCTCAAAATCATAGTCAAACATTTCCTTAAAAATAGCAAAATCATGAAGTGCGATCTCATTCAGACTACCTTCAATCTCTCCTACGATCTCGCAGGAAGTGCTGTATGCATTCTCATCACTTGCAAGAAGAAATGTCAGATAAGTATGCCACAGATTTCCTTCAAAACCGTGGCTTACTGATAATTCCAAAAGTTCATTGATACAATCAAAAAGGAGTCCTCTTAAATCTTCTTTGTTATAAAATTCACTCTCATAATTATCAATCAGGAATGTGATATCCTTTAGAATCTCTCCATATTCCATATTTTTATACAGCATCAGTTCGTTTGTACGCATTCTAAATAACCTCTTTTCCAGTAAATCCCTCTGGAGTTTTCGCTCCACCTGCTCTGTATTCTGTTTTTCTATCTATCTAAATCTAGTAATTTCCAAGAATTCTCAAATTCGTTGCTTCTTCTCTCAGTCCACGCAATGCATTCTTCACTGCTGCGTCCTCCAGACTTCCATCAAAATCTACAAAGAAACGATACTCCCACTGTTTTCCTTTCACAGGTCTTGATTCAATCTTTGTCATATTTATATTATTGTATACAAAATGTGACAGAAGATCATAAAGAGACCCACTCTGAGCCCCACTCTGATGCGGAAGTTCGAATTCAATACTGATCTTTGACGCATGCTTCAGATAAACCTTCTGATTTGTCACCACGATAAAGCGTGTACAGTTATCCGGCTCGTCATTTATATTATCTGCGAGAACTTCCAACCCATGAATCTTCGCCGCATAGGCACTACATACAGCTGCCTGTGCCTTATCTCCATCTTTTACTACTTTCTGCGCAGCGATTGCCGTATTCACTACACTGATCTGCTGCCAGTCTGCATGGTCATTCAAAAACCCTGTCGTTTGCATAAGGGCTTCTGCTTTCGAATAAACACGTTTGATATCTGTAAGTGATGTTCCCGGAAGTCCTGACAAAGTATGCACTACCGGAAGGATCGTCTCAGCAACAATATAATTCTCAAATTCATCCAGAAGATCATACATCTCGTTCACCGGACCTGCAGATGAATTTTCAATCGGAAGAACCGCATAATCCGCAGCACCTTCTTCAATCGCAGTCATCGCATCACGGAATGTTCTTACATGAAAGCAATTCACATCTTCTCCAAAGACTGATGCATTGCTGCTTCTCCGTAAGCACCTTCTGTTCCCTGGAACACAACTTTGGCAGTATCCTTCTCAAGAGAATCAATCTGAATAAAAGGAAGCCTTCCAAGTGCTCCTGCTTCTACGAGCTTCTGATACTGCAGTTTTCTGCTCATAGACATCAGCTGCGTATATAATTCACCAACTCCGTTCTTATCAAAATCATTTTCAACCTTTGATGCCACATCTGCAAGTTTCTCCTGCTCCCGCTGCCGGTCATACACTTTACGTCCGGCTTTCACCTTATAATCTCCAACCTCACGGCAGACATTCATTCTCTTCTGATAAAGTTCCACCATCTGGTTATCTATCTTGTCGAGCTCTACTCTCAGTTCTTCAAGTGTTGCCATCCTAACTTCTCCTTACTAAAAAACTCCATCCATACTGCATCTCTTTTATACTGATTTGTAACACAACTAACATAGTAAAAACACTGCATGAACAGTACCAAGTATAATACATTTTTTTCCACAAAATCTATCCTTTGAAAAAAAGTTTTATTTTCCTGTTGAAAATCTTCTCGTTTTAGTATATCATGGTATGGAATACGAGAACAATCGGTTTTTATCTGATTCAAGCGTCTCGAATAAAACATTGGGAGGTATACAAATGAACGTTTCTGATTGTATCAAGATGCGCAGAAGCATAAGGAAATATAAACCTGATCATATTGATCATTCTATTATTGATTCTATTATTTCTATTGCTTCCTATTCTCCGTCTTGGAAAAACACACAGATCACTCGTTATATTGCAATTGAAGACCCCTCTATTCTCAAAAAGATCGCTGATGATTATACCCCTGTTTACAATTCTAATATTATTCGTCAAATTCCTATGCTGGTTGCTGTTACTTTTATCAAAGGTCAGAATCCGGTTTTGAACGTGACGGATCCTACAGCACAAAAAAGGGAGACAGATGGCAGATGTTTGACGTTGGTGTTGCCTGCCAGTCTTTCTGTCTTGCTGCAAAGGAACAGGGACTTGGCACTGTGATCATGGGCATCTTTGATGAAGAAAAAATTACAGAACTTTTAGAGATTCCGCCAGAGAGGGAACTGGCAGCTCTGATTGCAGTCGGCTGGCCGGATGATGATCCGCAAGCACCTAAGAGAAAAGCCGTTACCGATCTACTAGAATATAAATAATGTGATTCAATCACACAAGGAGGTTACTTATGAGACATTTAATGAGCCCACTGGACTTCTCAGTGGAAGAACTGGACGAACTGTTGAAACTTGCGCAGGATATTGAGGCACATCCTGACAAATACGCACATGCCTGCGACGGAAAGAAACTTGCGACTTTATTCTATGAGCCAAGTACTCGTACACGTTTAAGCCATGAAGCCGCAATGCTGAACCTTGGAGGAAGCGTTATGGGATTCTCTTCCGCAAACTCCAGTTCTGCTGCAAAAGGAGAAAGTGTATCTGATACAATCCGTACAATCTCATGCTACGCAGATATCTGTGCAATGAGACACCCAAAAGAAGGTGCTCCGATGGTTGCCTGCCAGCATTCCAAAATTCCGGTGATCAACGCAGGAGACGGTGGACATCAGCACCCGACACAGACGCTGACAGACCTTCTCACAATCCTTAACGTAAAAGGAAGACTTGACAACATGACAATCGGTCTGTGTGGTGACTTAAAATTCGGTCGTACTGTTCACTCACTGATCACAGCACTCGTGAGATACACAGGCATCCGTTTTGTGCTGATCTCTCCAGAAGAATTAAGACTTCCGGAATACATCCGTCATGATGTACTTGACAAGATGAACATTCCTTACGAAGAAGTTGTACGTCTGGAAGAAGCAATGCCAAAACTTGATATTCTGTACATGACACGTGTTCAGAAAGAACGTTTCTTCAATGAAGAAGACTACGTACGTATGAAAGACTTCTACATTCTCGACAAAGAGAAAATGAAACTCGCTCCGGAAGATATGTATATTCTTCATCCGCTTCCGCGTGTAAATGAAATCTCTGTTGATGTTGATGACGATCCACGTGCTGCTTATTTCCGTCAGGTTCAGTACGGAGTATATGTACGTATGGCTCTGATCCTTACACTTTTGGATATTCACGTTGACTAATATAATCATATTTCATAGTACGAAAGGGGTAACAAAATGTTAGAAAATACATTAACTGTAGGACGCATCTCTGAAGGATTCGTTCTTGACCACATTGAAGCCGGCAAAAGCATGGAGATTTATAAATACCTTCACCTGGATAAATTAGACTGCTGTGTTGCCATCATCAAAAATGCAAAAAGTAATAAAATGGGCAAAAAAGATATCATGAAGATTGAATGCCCGATCGATTTCATGGATCTTGATATTCTCGGATTCATCGATCACAACATTACTGTAAATATTATTGAAAACGGAGAGATCATCTCCAAGAAACCTCTGACTCTTCCTAAGAAGATCAAAAATGTGATCCGCTGCAAGAACCCAAGATGTATCACATCAATCGAGCAGGGACTTGATCATGTATTTGTACTGACTGATGAAGAGAATCAGGTATACAGATGCCAGTACTGCGAGGAGAAATATAGCCGCAGATAATCCATCGTTTATCTATATCAGATGTGGGATTGACTCCCACATCTAATATAAGAGCCAGAACAGTTACCGTATGTAGTATCTGTCCTGGCTCTTATAAATTTAACACTCTTCTGCAATTTTATAAATCAGCTTCTCTGTATCTTCCCATCCCAAACATGGATCTGTAATAGATTTTCCGTAAGTCATATGATCGCAGATCTTCTGATTTCCTTCTTCGATGTAACTCTCGATCATAACTCCCTTGACCATCTTCTTCACATCATCATTGTATCTTCTGCTGTGAAGAATTTCGCTGACAATACGAATTTGTTCTTTGAACTGCTTATTGGAGTTGGAATGGTTCGCATCAATGATCGCTGCCGGGTTTTTCAGGTCTTTCTTCGCATAAACATCTACCAGACGGACAAGATCCTCATAATGGTAGTTCGGAATACAGGTTCCATATTTGTCAACACCACCACGAAGAATTACATGTGCAAGATCATTTCCTTCTGTTGTAACATCCATTCCTCTGTAAATGAAGTTATGAGAGTTCTGAGCAGCAATTACGGAGTTCATCATAACTGAAAAGTCTCCACTGGTCGGGTTCTTCATACCAACCGGAATGTCCATTCCACTGGCTGTCAGACGGTGCTGCTGGTTCTCTACCGAACGGGCACCGATTGCCTCATAAGAAAGGATATCGTCAAGATAACTTCTGTTCTCCGGATAAAGCATCTCGTCTGCGGATGTCAGTCCTGTCTCTTTGATCGCGCGGATATGCATTCTGCGGATTGCAATGATACCCTCAAGAAGGTTTGGAGCCTGATCCGGATCCGGCTGATGGAGCATTCCCTTATATCCTTCTCCTGTTGTACGTGGTTTGTTTGTATAAATACGAGGAATGATCATCAGACGGTCTGATACCTTCTCGTTCACTTTTGCAAGACGATTCACATAGTCGCACACAGAATCTTCATTGTCTGCGGAACATGGTCCCACGATAACAACAAATTTATCGGATTTTCCTTCAAAAATCTCCCGAATCTCCGCATCACGTTTCTTCTTGATCTCTGCCAGTTCTTTCGGAAGCGGGTATTCCGCCTTCAGGTTTGCAGGTAATGGTAATTCTGCATTAATTTTCATTCCCATGGTCTTAATTCCTCCGTTGTCTGTCTCTTGCAAAAGAATCTATCTCAAATAACTTCTTCCGCATTATTAATAACTAAAATACAAAAGGAGTTTCTAAATAGAAACTCCCTCCATTGATTGAGCAAAACGATAAGCCGGGTTATGTCGTTGAACAATCATCTATCTAGGCGCCGCGTTACCGCTGCGCTCAAGCGACCCACCTTAAGCGTGACGGGCAGCCACATTGCTTATATTCGGTCTTGCTTCGGATGGGGTTTACATGTGCCCTTCCTGTTACCAGCAAGGCGGTAGTCTCTTACACTGCCTTTCCACCCTTACCTGCACAAAATGCACAGGCGGTTTATTTCTGTTGCACTGGCCTGGGAGTCACCTCCACCGGACGTTATCCGGCATCCTGCCCTATGAAGCCCGGACTTTCCTCACCTGCGGCCTTTCGGCACTTGCAGCCGCGATTGTCTGTCTTACTCAACACAGTTTTCAATTATACTAAGAAATCCCTCTGTTGTCTACTATTTTCAAGATTTTCTTCTTGATTTTTATTAATCAGTTACTGTTCACACGATGTGCGACCAGCAACGCATCTCGCCATTTTAAATCGCCTTTGGCGATGGGGCGAGATGCATTCAAGCCAAAACATGCATCCTCCGTGTCAATCAGCGGAGTGATTGATACGGGAGTGAACAGTAACATTAATCAATCCTTGTTTTCGAATTCTTACAGCCCTTCGTCTACGATAAGATTCGTTCCATCTGCTGCAGTTGTCGCAAGCTCATCGCATCTTTCATTCTGCGGATGTCCATCATGCCCCTTTACCCAGTGAAATGTCACGCTGTGTTTCTGCTTTGCTTCTAACAGACGTTTCCAAAGGTCTACATTCTTCACCGGTTCATTCTTCCCGCGTTTCCATCCCTTCTTGATCCAGCCGTCTACCCAGTGCTGGTTAAACGCATTCACAACATATTGTGAATCCGAATAGACTTCTACTTCACAGGAACGGTTTAAAGCCTCCAGACCTGCAATTACAGCCATCAGCTCCATTCTGTTGTTTGTTGTCTTCTCATATCCCTGGGACAATTCCTTCTTATGAAGCTGTCCCTTCGTGTCGACATACTCAAGCACTGTTCCATATCCGCCCGGTCCGTCCGGTTTCCGCGCGCTGCACCATCTGTATATATTTTTACCAGCATTTTCAATCTCTCCTGTTATTCCATCCTTCTGTTTTTATCTTAATGAAAAAGTATCTACCACCTGTACCACTTCTGGAAGTATATATTCCAGATCTTCCTTTGCCATCTTGGCACTCTCCGGCAGATTAATCATCAATGTCTTCTTTCTGATTCCAGCCTCTGAACGATCCAGAATCACTTTCTTTGTATGACGAAGATTATAAGCCTGAGTGCTTCCGGAATACCTGGAAGCAGACGGTCTGCTGTCTCCCTCACAGCATCCGGCGCACAATGCTTCTCCAGGAATCCAACTGCTCCGGTTGTCAGAACCAGTTCAACCATTCCCGCATCTGCCAGCTTACAGAGCACTGTTTTCAACATTTCTTTATCCTCTGGAAATGCTTTTGCTGCCCGGACTTCAATTCCAACCTGCTCCAGCATTCTTTTGAGTGATGCTGCCGCTGCCACATCTGCTTTTGCTTTATATGCCCCTGTATCTAATGATAAAATAACCGCTCTCATCTTCTGTCTGCCCCTTTCTTAATTCTACTATGATCTCCACTCGTACTTTCTCATTATACAGAACAATAAACTTTTGTGCAACTAGAACAAAGAATGTGCCTCGGCACATTCTTGCGCCTGCGGCGGTCGCTTGCGACGCTACATTATCAATAAAAACAAAAAGATGTCCTGACAGATCTTTCTTCCGGAGGCTAATCCTTATTATCGATCTGTTAAAACATCTTTCCTTAACTAGAAATTAAATGAATATATGTATGACTTTCTCTTACAGGTTTGCTTTGAAGAACTCTTCCATCTTAGCTGCTGCAGCTTCTTCGTTCTCACCTTCAACTGTTACTTCAACTTCCATACCTTTTTTGATACCCATAGCCATGATAGCCATCAGTCTTGTAGCGTCAGCTGTTTTTCCGTTTCCAGCGATTGTAACCTTAACTCCCTCAAGAGCTTTTGCTTCTTTTGCAAGCATTCCTGCCGGTCTTGCGTGGATTCCTTCGTTGTCCTGTACTACATAAGTAAATTTTGCCATGATACATTCTCCTATCTTTAATTTATTTTATTTATCACCTATTTGTCCAGACAGGTCTGGAAATGCCTGCTCCAGTACAGCCTTCGCATCCATTGCTCCGAAACGCTCCGGATCAATCCTGTCTATGCGGATGCCTTTGGACTCATACTGTTCTTTCAGGCTTTCGAACCGATGTCCCAGCTGCGGACCAAGCAGCAGAACATCTGTCTGACCTGTGTAACCCTGAAATGCACGTTCTGACATCGCTGTGACTGCAATCTCAAGATTCTCATTCCGAATCAGCCGTTTCATCTTATTCACTAAGAGGCTTGTTGAAATACCTGCCATACAGATCAATGTTAGATGTCTCATCGTCATTTCCTTTCCTGTCCCTCGACTGACCTTAATTTAACATATATTTTTAAAAAGCTCCACTCAAAAAATGACCACAATCAATGTGGTCACTTTTGAATCACTGAACATATAATCACATTCATCAAGGAGATTAAATACCTTTTATTCTTCTGCTCTGCGCAACAGCTGGATCAACCTGTCATAATCCGGATGACGGATCAGATTCTGCACATCTGCCGGACGAAGGATCAGATCTGTCGTTGCCTCATAGAACTGCTGCAGATTCTCATCCTCTTCCCTTCCGATCGCCGTCAAAAATACAACCTGCACCTTCTGCCGGAACCAGAATATCGGTTCTTTCAGAACTGCCACCGCAACAAAAGCACGCTCCTGGAAGGCACGCTCCGGGTGTGGAAGTGCCACCAGATTACCATAATCTGTTGGTGTAAGTTCCTCTCTCTTCAAAACAGATGCAGTGAATGTCTCCGGAAGTCCCTTCTCCTGCTCAACTTTCCGGCACAGGTTCTTCAGAACCTCATCCTTCGTCTTTCCTTCCACATCCGTAAAAAATAATTCCTTCTTAAAATATTTCTGCAGAAAATCCTTACTCTCTCTTACAAAAAGCTTTCTCACCCTGTCAATGTCATTGTCCTGCAGAAAGGAACCAATCTCCAAAATCGGTACCGGTACATAAGAAGAGATATGTACCGTTGTAAATACATAATCCACTTTTTCAAACGGAAAGTTCTCCAGTTCATAAAGATTACATACATAAATCTTTTCAATATACTCTTTAAATTCTCTGCTGTACTTATATCTGAGAATTTCTGAACTCGTCTTCCCAGATGCACATACGATCAGAATCGAAAACTTCTTCTGTTCATTCTTCTGCTGCTCCAAAGCCAGTTCAAGAACCTCTGCGAGTCCGGCAATCTCATCTTCTGAAATCGACTGCTGAAAATATTCCCCCAGTGCAATTGCCGCCTGGGACGCCATCGTATAAGAAAGCACATAATTCTTACGGATCTCTTCCAGCATCGGGTTTCGCAGGATCATATGATATTTCATACGAAGGACAAACGGAACCATATGTCGGTTCAGCTCCATACGCAGATGAAAATCATTCCTGAAATCAACATGGAATTCCCTGTAGATCATCTCCAGCATCTCAGTAATAAGACGGTCGATCTCGCTTTGCATCACGAAATTTTCCTGTTCTGTCTCACTGTCGATATAAACCTTCCCCACAAGCTGCAGTGTCAGATAATTCTTCTCATCCTGAGAAAAATGAATCTGATAATGCGTGCCCACCAGCTCTGTCAGTTCTTCCACAAACTGCTTCTCTTTTCTTCCAAGCATATCCGCTGCCTGCGGTTCAACATATTTCTCCTGACGTATCCTTCGCATCGCCACATAAATATGTTCCACAAAGTCATTGTAAGCAATCTCAGAAAGTTCGATTTCATATTTCTTCAGACACTGATAGACCATTTTCCCCAGTGTCTCGATCTCATCCGTCTGATGCCGTCTTCCAATTCCTTCCAGACTGTCCTGCTTTACAAAGACATCCACCATACACTGACGAAGATTAAATTCACTGCCTTCCACACGGATACCATATCCCGGCTTCTTATGAACTGTAATACCATACTTCTGATAAGTTTCCTCAACTTGCCGGAGTGTATTCGTCAGCGTCCCCTTAGAAATATAAAGGAAATCACACAACTCCTCTGACTTGATATATTCCGTTCTGTTCAGAAGATATGCAAGGAGAAAATGTACTCTCTCCTGATTATTCGACGGAATCACCGGATCTTCATTCTCCTTCGGATTCAGCAGTCCTTCGATACCTTCCGGTTGTCTTGGATCCAAATAATATCCGTACCTGGACTTTGATAAAATCTGGATTCCTTTCTTCTCAAGCTCCGGATTCAGTTCCTTGATCCTGACTCTTACCGTCTTCACGCCAATTCCAAGCTGACCGGCCAGTTCACTCGCAGTCACATGTTCTGTTTTACACAATAATTCAAGAATCTTTCTCTGTTGGTGATTCAGCAACACTGAATTCCTCGCTTTCTTTTGCATATTTTACTTACTGTTTATCTTATCATATTTTCCTGTAAAAAAAAAGCTCACGATCACTATATAATAATGCAGACCAGACCACCATTGCTGTCGTTTACGATCTTCTGCATAGAATCCTGCAGTTTTACCTGACTTTCTTCGTTGATCAGCGTAATCTTATTACGCATACCATCCATCACAAGATCTTCAATTGATTTGCCGAAAATATTTGTTCCCCAGACGCCTTGTGGACCTTCGCTCTCTTTTTTTTATATATGCAACAAGGTCTTCTGCCTGTTTCTCACTTCCCACGATCGGTGCGATTTCTGTTTCTATATTCGCACGAATCATATGAATCGACGGTGCTTCAGAACGGATCTTTACTCCATATCTGCTTCCCTGCTTGATGATTACCGGCTCATCCAGATGAATCTCTTCTTTCTTCGGGCTGACTACTCCGTAGCCTTTCATCTTCACATCCGCAAATGCATCCTTGATCTGACTGAATTCTTCTTTTATAGAAGAAAGCTCTTTCATCAGAGAAATCAATTCATACTCACTGCGGATCTGAGTTCCTGTCAACTCACTCAACACTTCATAATAATACTTCTGGCAGAAAGAAATCCGCAATATAACCTTCCCTGTGTCCATCTCTACCTGATCCAACAGGATCTGGTCTATGTATGGACTTTCTGTCTTCCAGTCTTTTCCAGAGACACTTCGCAGATCCGACATCTGAGCCATAATTTTCTTCACATTCTCAATCAGATCTTTTTTGATTCTGTGATCGCATGACAACATTTCCACCCATTTCGGAATATAAAATTCTATTTCCGTGACAGGAAATTCATACAGTACCTGACGCATCATTTCATAAATATCGTCTTCTTTGAGCTGTTCACAATTCACCGGATAAACCGGTGCCGCATATTTCTCTTCAAGCGCTGATTTCAGACGTTCTGTCTCTTTCGAATACGGTTTCTGGCAATTTAATAAAATAAGAAATGGCTTCCCAATCTGTCGAAGTTCTTTCACTGTCCGCTCTTCTGCTGCCACATAGTTTTCTCTTGGCAGATCTGTCACACTTCCATCTGTAGTCACAACAAATCCAATCGTCGCATGATCGTGTATCACCTTTTGTGTTCCGATCTCGGCTGCCTTTGTAAATGGTATCTCATAGTCATACCATGGCGTCTTCACCTGACGCTCCTGCCCATTCTCGGTATGGCCATTCGCCCCATCCACCATGAACCCAACACAGTCTGCCAGCCGGATCTTCACCTCTATGTCATCTGAAAGCTTTACATCCGCTGCTTCTTTTGGAACAAACTTCGGCTCTGTTGTCATAATCGTAGTTCCCGATGCTGCCTGAGGAAGTTCGTCTTGTGTCCGCTGTTTCACATGCTCTTCCTTAAGATTCGGCAAAATCAAAAGCTCCGCAAAACGCCTGATGAACGTTGACTTGCCTGTCCGAACCGGCCCCACAACTCCGATGTAGATTTCTCCGTTTGTCCGTGCTTTCATATCTTTGTATACCTGAAATGAATCCATAAAAATACCCCCTTGTTCTGCTGATACCAATGTATGCAACCAGACAAAGGGGTATGACTTTTAATTTTATATTCGTTTCGTTCTCTTATTCTTCCCAGAGAAGAGAAGAGTTCTCAATCTTAGACTCGCGAAGCATCAGATCATCTACTGCCTGTTTTGGATCCTTTCCTTCAAAAAGAACCTTGTTGATCTCATCTACGATCGGCATTGGCACTTCATATTTCTGTGCAAGCTTTGCAGCTGCTTTCGCAGAATAGACACCTTCAACAACCATGTTTACTTCCTTCATAGCCTCTTCCATAGACTTGCCCTGTCCCATTAAGTAACCGGCTTTACGATTACGGCTATGAACACTGGCACAAGTAACGATCAGATCACCGATTCCGGTAAGTCCACAAAAGCTCTCGAACTTGCCGCCCATCTTCACACCAAGTCTTCCGATCTCAACAATACCACGTGTGATCAGAGCAGCCTTTGTATTATCTCCATAGCCGAGACCATCTGCAATTCCTGCCGCAAGTGCGATGACATTCTTAAGAGAACCTCCAAGCTCGATTCCAAGCATGTCAGGACTTGTATACACACGGAATACTTTACTGTTAAATGCAGACTGCAAGAACTCTGCTGTCTCTCTTGTCTTCGCTCCGATCACACAAGAAGTCGGAAGCTTTCTTCCTACTTCTTCTGCATGTGTCGGTCCGGAAAGAACTGCCACATCCGCCCGTGGGATTTCCTGGCTGATCTGCTGTGACAGCGTCATCAGCGTATCTTCCTCGATTCCCTTCGCTACATCAACGATCATCTGCCCATCAACAACATACGGCTTCATCTTTGCCGCTGTACTCCTTGTAAAGATAGAAGGAACTGCAAGAACTAAGAAATCTTTTCCTTTAATAGCCTCTTCCATCTCATTTGTGATCATAATCTCTTCTGAAATATGGACACCCGGAAGTTTTGACACATGTTCCCGCTTCTCGCTCAACATCTCCACTTCTTTCGGATCGATCGACCAGACAGTTACATCATGTCCATTATCATGAAGAAGGATTGCCAGCGCTGTTCCCCAGCTTCCTGCCCCAAGAACTCCTACTTTTGCCATATCATCTCTCCTTTTCTTCGCTTCTTTTATTTCTTTGAACCGAATTTATTCTCTGTTCCATTCAACAGACGTTTAATATTGGCGCGGTGTCTGTACCATGCAAGTGCTGTAAGTAAGAACGTGATCACATATAACTCATATACCGCACCCTTCGCCATATCAAACCATCCAAGCTGTCCGAAGATCACCATCTGGATAAAAAACACTGCATAAGCAAGCAATGAACCAAGGGAAACATATCTTGTCACAAGCACCGGCACAAGAAAGAATGCCAGTGTAACAAAAAACAGGATGGAACTGTACGGCAGATGCCAGAAACAGTTGCTTACCACAAGTGCTGCCATAACAGCGATTCCCTTCCCACCTTTAAAATTCATATAAAATGGGAAGTTATGTCCCAAAGTAACTCCTGCTCCTGCATACATCATCAGAAGCGGAAGAATATTACTTCCATGGTATATCGCACGGACAATGAGCACTGCTGCAAAACACTTCAATACATCTCCCGCGAAAGTCATAAGTCCTGCTTTCAATCCCATAACACGCAGTGCATTCGTCGAACCGGAATTTCCGCTTCCTGCTTTTCTTATATCAATATGATGCATCTTTCCGACCAGATAACCGCTCTGCAGAAGTCCGCAGGCATATCCGATCACCAGACAGATAATACGTTCCATTCTACTGATCCTTTTCCTTTCTCTCACGGATGAAGAACTTCAGTGAAGTTCCTCTGAAGCCAAATGCCTCTCGGATCTTATTCTCAAGATATCTTGTATAGGAGAAATGCATCAGCTCCTTGTCATTTACAAAGATAACAAATGTCGGTGGCTTAACAGCAACCTGTGTAATATAATAGAGTTTTAATCTCTTACCTTTATCTGACGGTGGCTGCTGCATAGCAACTGCCTCTGTCATGATCTCATTGAGAACTCCTGTCGCAATACGAAGTGTCTGGTTCTCAATGACCATATCGATCATATCATACAGTTTCGGAAGTCTCTGTCCTGTCAGTGCAGATACATACATGATCTCTGCATATGGCATATAAGAAAGTACCTGACGGATCTTTCCTTCGTATTCTTTCATTGTCTTATCATTCTTCTCAATGGCATCCCATTTATTAACGACAATGATAACTCCCTTGCCTCTTTCATGAGCGATTCCGGCAATCTTCGCATCCTGTTCTGTGACACCTTCTGTCGCATCGATCACCATAAGGACAACATCGGCACGCTCTACTGCACTTACAGTACGGATGATACTATAACGCTCCAGTTCTTCCTTGATCTTATTCTTTCTACGAAGACCTGCTGTGTCGATAAAAATGTATTCCTTTCCGTCATGCACGATCTCTGTATCAATCGCATCTCTTGTTGTACCTGCGATATTGGATACAATTACGCGGTTCTCACCAAGCAGACGGTTTACGATAGAGGATTTACCAACATTTGGTTTACCTACGATTGCGATACGCGGACGGTCATCATCCTCTTCTGATGGATCCCACTCCGGGAAATGTGCTATAACCGCATCAAGCATATCTCCAAGACCAAGTCTGGATGCTGCTGAGATTGGCACCGGATCTCCGATTCCGAGATTGTAGAACTCATAGACATCAGCCATATATTTATCAAAATTGTCAACCTTATTTACAACAAGGACAACCGGCTTACCGGAGCGGCGAAGCATATCCGCAACCTTAGAATCTGAATCCACAAGTCCCTGCTTTACATCTGTGATAAAGATAATAACATCTGCTGTGTCAATGGCGATCTGAGCTGCTCTCTCATCTGGGAGAGAATGATATCACTGCTGTCCGGCTCAATACCACCTGTGTCGATCAGTGTGAAGTCTCTGTCAAGCCAGTCAACATCTGCATAAATTCTGTCTCTTGTAACACCCGGTGTATCCTTAACGATGGAGATCATCTCTCCTGCCAGGACATTGAAGAGTGTTGATTTACCCACATTCGGGCGCCTACAATGGCAACTACTGGTTTACTCATTCTATTCTTACCTTCCTGTTTTCTCTTATTTTCTCTTAAATAGTTTCTCTTAAACCGTAGTGATCCTACGGTCTTTCATCTGATTCTCATCTATATCTGTGGGATTCAGACCTGCGACACCTAAAATAGCATCGATCAGATCCTGTCCGCTTGATTTTACAATATCTATAGGAACTTGTAAAGTATCTGATACTTCTTTCAATGTAAAGTCATCAAGGAAAATGTCCTCGTCCATCTTCAGCATATTGCATGGGATCAGAAGCCTGCTTCCAAGTGGCTGATCTTTTAATTGCTTCATCAGATCCTGTCCTGTGATCAGACCAGAGACTGTGATACGCTCTCCGAAGAAATCATTCCGGATACAATATGTGTGAACCTTAAGTCCCTCATACTTCTCCTCCATCTTCTTCGCCATACGCTCAAGATACGGATATGCAAGCTTTGCTGTTGCAAGGGAAATCTCTTCCTGATGTTCTCCGCTTTCCAGCTTCGCATAACCTTCTTCAAACTCATTAAATAAAAGACGAAGCATTCCAACTCCATTCTCCAGCTGAAGATATCCGTCATAACGTTCCTCTTCCGGAACTTCTTCCTCTGCCAGCAGATACCACTCATCTCCTGCATGAATAAAATGGATCCCGTATTCCGCGTAGACTTTCTTCTGCCACTTCTCAATCGTACGAATGACTTCCTTTGCCTCTTCCTTTGTAAATGGCTCCAATGGATACAATCCATCTCGATACTTCGAAAGTCCAACCGGCACAACTGACACACTGCGTAAAAGCGGCAGATACTGCGTCAGATCCCGAATACTACGTTCCAGCTCTTCTCCGTCATTCACTCCACGGCAAAGAACAATCTGTCCGTTCATCTCAATGCCGCCCTGGTACAGGATATCAACTTTCTTCAAAGCCTCCCCTGCAAAACGGTTATGCAGCATCTTACAACGAAGCTCCGGATTCGTCGTCTGGAACGAAATATTGATCGGTTCCAGTCTATAACGGACAATACGATTCATATCCTTCTCACTCATATTTGTCAGTGTGACATAGTTTCCCTGAAGGAATGACAGTCTGGAATCATCATCCTTAAAATACAGCGTATCACGCATCCCCGGCGGCATCTGATCAATAAAGCAGAAAATACATTTATTATGGCAGGAATGATACTCATCCATCAGTCCCTTACCGAAATCAATTCCCAGATCCTCATCAACATCTTTCTCAATTTCAAGCTCCCATTCTTCCCCGTTCGCTTTTCGGATCACAACAAGCAGCTCCTCAGATTCCACATAAAACTGATAGTCAAAAATATCCTCGATCACCTGACCGTCAATCTCCAGCAGAACATCTCCCGGTTCAATTCCAAGCTCTTCCGCAATGCTTCCTGGCCTCACACTTTCTATGATGTGTTCGTGCTTTTTCTTCATCTATAAAAATAAACTCCTTTATTCAATTCCATAAAAATCCTTCTGTTAATTTCTTTGCAGCAAAAATCCCCATATTATAGAAGAAAGACTTTCATGATTCTTAATTTTACACCATATCTTATAATATCACAATTTCCCAGACGAATAAAGCATTGTTTTTTTTGCAACATTTTTTTGCAAGAATCTTGCATTTTTGTTCTATTTTCAC
>ENA-OQIO01000625-OQIO01000625.1-human-gut-metagenome-genome-assembly--contig:-NODE-625-length-18357-cov-1.982830_pt1 | contig 18357 bp, 31 predicted proteins | sample MGYA00242573_ERZ504737 | MGnify/ENA primary metagenome ERZ504737 (study PRJEB26092, sample SAMD00036203) | human gut metagenome | host: Homo sapiens | study: EMG produced TPA metagenomics assembly of...
GCAGGCCAACGTGCCCTTGTGGTCGGCCGCCAACGACGTGACCAACCCGGCCGCGCGCAAGCCGGCACCCCGGTTTCCGGCATGCCGATCCTCGACGTCGACAAGGCACAGAACGTGGTGGTCATGAAGCGTGGCCGTGGCACCGGTTACGCCGGCATCCAGAACGAGCTGTACTTCGAAGACAACACGCAGATGCTGTTTGGTGACGCCAAGGCGAGTCTGCAGGCCGTCATCGCAGCGGTCAAGGAACTCATCAACTGACGGACCGGCTCGTCGCCTACGCGAAGATCAGGCCCTTCCTCTTTTTGGAGGAAGGGCCTTTTGTTATTGCGCAAGTTGTCCACAGACAGGTATGGGGGTGTGGATAGGTGGAAATTGTCCACTTATTCACTTTTTTCAAAGGATTGTGACGGAGAGGTGGACGGATATGCGACAGTAGGTGCATCTCTACGACGAAGGAGTTGCATATGACAGTTGCCGTGGCCACGCCATTCAATATGGACGAACAGGCTTTCCTGCAAACGATGGATCGGCTGATCGAGCGCTTCGACCGGTACAGCTCGGGGCGTTGTTTCGCGGACCTTGATCGGATACGTCTCGAACACGATATGGAAGGTCCGCTTTCCCTGTTCGATGACGTGGTGCACGAGCTTGCGGATGACTTGTTCGGCGGCACGTCATGGCCGGTGAACCTCGACATGGATATGATCATATTGGATCGGTTCCAAATAGGCTATGATGCCGAATTCCTGACCGGATGCCGCAATGTGGTTCGTAAATACGGCATGAGCGCATGGCTGTATGAAATGATTAATGATGCTTCCGTCGCGGTGGCGACGCATCGGCCGAGCAACAGGATGCCGTTCCAGCTTGGTCTGTTCGATACACGTGAGGTGTTCCGAAGGAAAAAGACCAAGGGGAAGAAGAGCGGAGGCGGAAGGAGGAAACGGCTCGAATGCATGATGGAATACCTGCGACAGACCTACCGTCTGGCCGCATACACTCTGTTGCGATGGGGAGGGGGCGAGCCTAGGGCCGCTGATGCGGCGCTGATGGTTCTCGCTTATGGGGGATTGGGTATGTGTATGCTCCGCGATGATCCGAAAGTGGTCGAATTGGGATGTGATCCCGATTTCCGATACAGGCATGTATGCGCCCAGTTGCAGGATATGCGGATCAAGGCGGATCTGGAATATGCCTGTTCTGTGGATCTGAGCGTCACCAGCTCATTGGAATATCCGGCTTGCTCGATGCCAGATATCTGTATGACGCCGAACACATTGTGGAGGCATATCGGAATCTGTGGGATGAGAACACTAAGCCCGTCGCCCAACTACTGGCCGAGATCGAGGACAATGGCGTATATGAAGTGGAGGATATATGGAAAGACCCGCTCTATCTGCATGACCTTGCCATCTCCCTTATGGGGCCGTCGCTTCGGGTCTTCTCCAGGAAGCTTCAGACTGCGTGATCGAACCATGTTCGAGAATGGTGTCAAAGAACTTGACAGCCAGGCACGCAATGTGAGGAAGGCTGGTCTGCTGCTTACCCTTGCCGGATATATCTTTTTCGCCGAACCGGAGGATCGCATGGATGCGATGCTCGCTTCGCACAAGGATCGCAAACGCATGTTGGACAACTATGAAAAGCTTGGCGAAATGGCCGCGACCATCGCCTTGTACCGTCTTCCTCGGGATCGCGAATCGCTTCGGGCAGTGCGGGCCCTGCTCATGCATGAGACGGGCGTGTACGCGGACAAGATGGGAGAGCTCATGGGTCTCGCCGACGAGCCGGACGGGGAAGACGAAGCCACCGCTCCGGTCATGGGGTGAAAGACGGTTTTCCGCATATTGGACATGACAATGCTTTGGGATTGACTCTACAACCATTGTAAGGTTTAGCCTTCCTGCTGGAAGACATAGGCCGAAACGGGAGGATAAGAGACAACCCATGGGAAAGAACCTGACAACGGGAAGCGTGTTCAGAACGATCGTCACCTTCGCGTTGCCGTATCTGCTGTCGTATTTCCTGCAGACGCTGTACGGCATGGCCGATCTGTTCATCGCCGGACAGTTCATCGGCATCGACGGCATCACCGCGGTGGCGAACGGCAGCCAGGTGCTGTACATGCTCACCGTGGTCATCGTGGGTCTTGCCATGGGCGCGACCGTCACCATCGGCCGTGCGGTCGGCGCGAACAGGCTCGACCGTGCGGCCAAGGCCATCGGCAACGTCATCACGCTGTTCGCAGGAATCGCGTTGGCGCTGACGGTCGTTCTGCTGTTGAACGTGCACAACATCATCTCGCTGATCGGCGTGCCAGTCGAAGCCGTCGAGGGAACCGCGCAGTATCTGACCATCTGCTATATCGGCATCCCGTTCATCGTCGCGTACAACATTATCAGCTCGGTGTTCCGTGGGATGGGCGATTCGAAAAGCCCCATGTATTTCATTGCGGTTGCATGCTTCTGCAACATCGTGTTCGACTACCTGTTTATGGGCTGGCTGCGTCTTGGTCCCTCGGGCGCGGCATTGGGCACCACACTGGCGCAGGCCATCAGTGTGACCGTGACATTGGTGGCGATTCGCCGCCGGCGTACGGGCATCAGACTGAAGTTCGGCGATCTTCGCCCCGATAGGGCCATGCTCCGCGGCATTCTCGCATCGGAGTGCCGACGGCGGTTCAGGACGGCTGCATCCAGATCGCCTTCATCATCATCACGGTCATCGCCAACTACCGTGGCCTGAACGATGCGGCAGCTGTCGGCGTCGTCGAAAAGGTGATCAGCGCGTTGTTCCTGGTACCGTCGTCCATGCTGGCCACGGTATCCGCCGTCTCGGCGCAGAACATCGGTGCCGGCAGGATGGAGCGAGCGACGAAGACACTGCGATACGCCACCGCGATCACCGTCGTCTACGGCATCGTCATATCGATTGTGGTGGAACTGACGGCGGGCTCCATCGTCGGCCTGTTCACCACCGATGCGACGGTAATCCTGCTGGGAACACAGTACATCCGCAGCTACATCGTCGACAGCATCTTCGCGGGCATCCACTTCTGCTTCAGCGGCTTCTTCGCCGCATGCGGGCGCTCCTATATCGGATTCATCCACAATATCGTGGCCATCACCCTGGTCCGTGTGCCCGGGGCGTATCTGGCATCCAAGCTGTTCCCGAACACCTTGTTCCCCATGGGCGTCGCCGCGCCCGCCGGATCGCTGCTTTCCGTGCTGATCTGTCTTGGCTTCTACGCGTGGCTCAAGCGTCACGGCGTAATTTCGGAGAAGGCGCGTGCATGACGGCGAGTGAGCGAAGTGGAGGGCGCGACGCTTTGCCGGGTGACGGCAGACTGTTCCGTATAGGCAAGGTTGCAGATATGTTCAATGTGTCGCTGGGCACGCTTCGGCATTATGAGCGTTGCGGCTTGCTGGAACCCGAATATATCGACCCGCGCACCGGGTACCGGTATTACGGTGCCAAGCAGTTCGAGGTGCTGAACACAATCCGGTACCTGCGTGTGCTGGATATGCCGTTGACGCAGATAGCCGAGTTCCTGCACAATCGCGACGTGCATGTCATCGAGGACAAGCTTGTTGCACAGAAAGCCCTGATCGAGCGCAAACAGCATGAGCTGGAAATGGTCCAGCGGAAGATCGACCATCGCTTGGAGCGGCTGCGGGACGCTGAGCAGTCCGAATTCGACGTGATACGTGTTGTGCGGCAACCCGCCTGCAGGATCGTCTGGATCAGGGATTCACCGAAGGTCGACTCGTATCTCGGCCTGGAATATTCGATCCGCAAGCTGGAGCAGCATCAGAAGGATTCGCTGGTCTTCCTCGGCAAGGTCGGCGTCGGCATTGACAAGGAATCGTTGGAACAGGGCGGATATGCCGATTACGGGTTGGTGTTCCTATTGCTTGACGACGAGGACGAATATGAGGGCGACACCGTGGCATTGCCGGAGACCGATTGCGTGCGCATCCGGTTCCGGGGGAGTCATGGCGATGCCCCCGACCGGTATCGCGAGCTGATATGGTACACCGCAGAGCAGGGTCTCGACATCACCGGGTTCTCACGTGAGATCGCGTTGATCGATGAAGGGTTGACATCGGATCCCGCCCAGTTCGTGACCGAGATCTGCATCCCGGTGCGCTAGCCACTTTCCGGCGACGTGTGGCGCTACTTGGCTTTCTCCTTCAGAGTCGGCGCAAGGGTGCCGGCCAGCGCGCGCTCGCCCGGCCTGGCCAATGGGCCGACCAGTTCATGCGCCGTGTACGGCTCCTCAAGATAGGCGATGTCGGATTCGCTGAGTTTTACTCCAAGTGCTTCGATGACATCATCCACGCGCTCCGTCTTCGAGCAGCCGACGATCGGTGCCGTGACGTCCTTGGCCCAATGCCAGGCGAGGGCGATCCGCGCCATCGGCACGCCGAGCCGTTCCGCGAGCCCGTGCACGCGTTCGATGATCGGCATATCCTGCGCACGTGCCTGATCGTACTTGTTGCGCATGGTGCCGTCGGTGGTGCCGCGTTTGGAATCGGAATCCCAGGACGGATGGGTCAGATGGCCGGACGCCATGGGGAGTATGGGGTGAGCGCCATGTTGTACTGACGGCTGTTCGGTGGCGTCGGCATCGATGGTCCACTGATGGAATTACGGGGAGGTCTTGCCGAAACTCATACCGCCAAGGCAGACCTTGGAAACTTGGATGCCGGACCATCCCAGTGGGGCGTAGCTCATGTCAGTCATACTGAAGCTCTTCTGCCGTTGATGTTCGGAAGGTCAGCATATCCCGTTTCGATTGGCAGAACCAATACCTCGCATGAATGGTTTGATATGCAATCGACGCATGGAACGATATACCATACTCACATTGGACATTCTTTTTCGCCGGGCGTTGAATAGGGAACGGTACAGAGCATAAATGAAAGGACGGGTCGACAATGGAAAATCCGAGCGCATTCCCGATGGGAGAACCGAACGACGCTTCGCGCAGTACTTCGTGGGACAGAGCTACCTTGCTCCGGTGCTCGAGACTCCGCAGATTGCCATCCATAACGTGACCTTCGAGCCGGGTTGCGCAACAACTGGCACATCCATCACAACGCGGCGCAGGTACTCATCGCGGTCGGCGGTTGCGGCTACTACCAGATCGAGGGACAGGAGCCAAAGGAGCTCAAGGCCGGGCAGGCCGTCTGCATCCCCGCGGATACGAAGCACTGGCATGGCGCCGCCCCCGGCGAATCATGCTCGCATCTAGCTTCATGGTCCCTGCGGGCGATCCGGCATCCATGAGCAACGAATGGCTCGAGCCGGTGGATGCCGAAGCTACGGCAAACTTGCCTGAGGTCTGTTGTTCTTATATGGAGGGCCATCCTGCAAAAGTGGGATGGCCCTTTTTGTTGTTCAGGGCGATAACGGTTTGAAGCTTGCGGCGAGTGGCGTCATGCGAGGAAATCCGCAAGCAGATTGCACAAGTAGCTTGTGTAAGTGCTATGGTGGCCAGCTGGAGGCAATCGAAATGGATACGAAAGACGAATATTCGACATCGGATGTCGCCATGGAATTGGCGATTGCGGTCAGCAGGCTGCAAGCTCGGATGAAGCATGAGGCCGGCATCGCGGAACGGGGCATCACGCTTCGCAGCTTGCCATGTTGAAGCGGCTGGATACCGAGGGAGAACTGTCGGTATCGACTTTGGCCGCGTACGAACACGTATCGCAACAGGCCATCACCCAGCGTCTTGAACTACTGAGGTCCACAGGGTATGTCACACAGCATGCCGATTCGAAAGATCGTCGTCGTCGACTGGTCGGCTTGACCGATGAAGGACATGCGTTCCTCGCCCACGTAACCGCTAGCCAAACAACTTGGCTGGCGCATGCCATCGAATATGCATTGGATGACGGCGAGCGCGGGGACCTCGCCGCTGCGACCACATTGATCGAACGCATCGCCGCCACGGAATCGCTGCCGACGGGAGGCGACACGCGATGAAGACGGCTGATAAGACAAGAGAAACTCCCGCGTTTCCCAAGACCTTCATCATGGCGATGATATTTGGGGTCGGTCTCAACCCTGTCAACAGCACGCTTATCTCGACGGCGCTCGCACCGATTTCACATGATTTGCGGATTGATGCCGGAAGGGCGACCCTGCTGATATCTGCGCTGTACCTGACATGTGCCATCGCGCAGCCGACGGCGGGCAAGCTTTCTGAGATCATTGGTCTCGCTCGGTGTTCATGGCCGGTGCGGCATTGGTCATGATTGGAGGACTACTGGGTGGTTTCGCCCCGAATCTCGGCGTGCTGCTGACGTCGCGTGTGCTTATTGGTGCGGGCACATCCTGTGGCTATCCTGCTGCCATGCTGCTGGTTCGCAGACGGGCTGATCGCATGGGATTGGCGGAACCGCCTTCGTTGGTCCTTTCCATTCTCGCTATGGTGGGACTGGTGCTCATCGCTGTCGGTCCACCGTTGGGCGGCCTGTTGGTCACCTTTTTGGATGGCGCTCCACCTTCTTCGTCAACGTGTTGGTCGGCATCATCACGATTGTGCTGGGATTGGCAAGCATCGAGCCCGATGCGAAGCATGAACATCGCATGACCGTATCCTTCTTCATCGCGCATCTCGATGTCATGGGTCTGTTGCTATTCTCCATCACAATCAGCGCGCTGCTGATTGTTCTTATGAGTTTGCCTACTTTCGACAAGGTGTCCGGTTGCGTCACTGTCATCGCTTTGTTGGCTTTTGTCGCGTGGGAGTTGCATGCGGCAACGCCTTTCGTCGATGTGCGTTCACTCGCGGCGGATAATGCGATGACGTTGAATTTTCTGCGTGCGATGCTCACCATGCTTGGCGCTTATGTGGTCATGTACGCCTTGCCCCAGTGGTTGGAGGATGCCTGCCATATGAACGCCGGTGTTTCCGGCATGTTCATCATTCCGATGGGGGTGGTGGCGACAGTGGCTTCGTTATCCATCGCGAAGAAGCCGATAGTGCGCCTGCCGTTGATGGTGTGCTGTTCGGCGATGGTGGCGGTGGGCATGTTGTTGGCTTGCACGTCATCCGCTGGCATGGTCGTATTGCCGTTGACCGCCTCGCTGTCGCGGGACTGGTGTTGGGACTCAGCATGTCGACCAGTCAGACCGTGCTATATCGCCGAGCGGCATCCGAGCATATTGGCACGTCGTCTGGTCTGCTGCGCACGTCCATCTATATCGGGTCTATCGGTGCGTCCTCATTGAGTGGCGTGTTCTTCGGTGAGACGGTCACTGATGGAGGGCTCCACGGCATTGGCATCACAGTTGCGGTTTTGGGGGTCGCCGCGCTATTGGCGACGGTTATGGATCGTACGTTGCGGTAGTCCGGGGAAGTTGTCCGCATCGTGAATGATGGTACGGACGGCCTCGCGTGCCGGATATACTGGACTGCGGTGATGGGACTCGCCTGAAGCCGTTACAGGCTTGAACCGCAAACCCGCTGATGGTTCCTACGACATAGGGTGTGCTGTACCTTATGGCTTTCAGCGGTTGTGGCATCGCCATTCTTCCATGTCTGTCATATTGGTTCGGCACCTCGCTGGAAAGAAGATACATGGCACGACAACATATCATTCGAGTCGATCTCATATGCGTGGTGTTCCTTGGGGGATGCATCGGAACCGCATTACGCTACGCTTGTTCGGTCATTCCCGACTGCGGCGCATTCCATATCGGCACATTCGCGGCGAATATGGCCGCCTGCTTCGTATACGCGGCGCTTTCGGCATGGCTGGGAGGAACCCGCAGAACCGTGGGACGCGCGAAGGAATATGTGAACCGTGGATGTGGCATGGGCATGTGTGGAGGATTGTCCACCATGTCCACTCTCGCCCTCGAGGAATTCACTATGCTGCATGACGCAAAGCCATGGATTGTGCGGCGTATTGTTGCACGACCTTCATCGTGGGCTGTCTGCTGGCATACGTTGGCGCGCATGTCGGGCTGCGGTTTGCCGGTACTGAGCATAACGATGGTGATCGCCATGCCATGGGCAAGGAGGCGGACTGATGAATAATGCGGTCATCGCCGTATCGGTGTGCCTGTGTGGTGGTCTCGGCGCCGCCGCAAGGTATGTTTGTGATTCCGTTATCAAAGCTTCTTGGCATAAGGCATTTCCTTTGTCGACCTTTGTGATCAACAGTATTGCCGGATTCCTGGCAGGCGTGATTGCAGGTCTGTACTCACGCCGGTTTCTGTCGGATCCCGCGCATGTGATGTTGGCGACCGGCTTCCTTGGTGGATTCTCCACATTCTCCACCATGATGAACGAATCCGTGACGTTGTTGCGCGGTGGGCGGATCACCGTGTTCGTGGGATATGTGCTGACGTCGGTGGTGGTTCCTGTGATGGCCGCGGCATTGGGATATTGCCTTGTCGTCTGAGACTGGAGCGAGGACGTTGACTCGGGGCGTCGTTTCATTGTCTCTGGGTATGGATGGTTTATGGATTACCGCGACGCGGATTGGATAGTTTTCCATGAAAACGAGGAAAAACTATTGTCTTTTCCGTGTTTCCTCGATACATTGGTGGCTGGCCGCCCATGACAATCGAAAGGACTGACCATGACGCAGCAGGCATGTCGACCAAGTCGAGGCATCTGACCATTCCCGATCTCATCACGATAGGTGTGTTCACTGCCTTGTATTTCGTGCTGGTCGCCGTGGCCACGCTGTTCAGTTCCGTGGCTTTGATGGGATTCGGCATGATTCTTCTGCCTGCGGTCGCCGCATTGATCTGTGGTTGCGTATATATGCTCCTGGTTGCCAAGGTCGGAAAATTCGGCGCGATTAGCGTGATGGGCATCGTCGTCGGATTGTTCTTGTTCGTATCCGGACATTTCATCCTTTCCCTTGCTGCGAGCATCGTGTTTCCGGTCATCGCTGATGCCATCGCTCGCGCCGGGGACTATCGGAGCAAGACAGGTATCCTGGCGAGTTATGTCGTGTTCTGCTATGGGCTGACCGGTCCGATTCTGCCGTTGTGGTTCATGAAGGATGCCTATGTGGCCAGTCTGCAGGCCCGTGGCAAGGACTCGTCCTATATCGATGGTGTGTTCGCACATGTCAATACCGGCACGTTTTTCATTGCATGATAGTGGTACTGGTATGTGCGTTGCTCGGAGGCTGGTTTGGGCAGCGTATGCTGAAGAAGCATTTTGCGAAGACCGGCATCATCTGATGGCCCTGGACCCAAGAACCAAACTGTACCTAGTGGCATTGGCCAACCTGTTGCTGTTCTTCCATGTCGACGTGGTTGTGGAGTCGCTTACAGTATTGCTGCTTCTTCTGCACTGCTCGGCGCGGGACGATGGGCGGCTGCGGTACGCTTCGGTTGCATCTATGTATTGCTACTAGTGGGGACTTGGGCATCGACGCTTGACGATGGCGGCAGCTGGTTGCATATGCTTGGTTTGCTTTGTGTCGGCATCCGGATGATGATGCCTTGTCTGATTGCCGGCATATACGCATTCACCACGACTACGGCCAGTCAATTCGTGTGTGCCCTGCGGCGCATGCGCATTCCGGAGACGATTGTGATTCCATGTGTGGTGTGCATCCGGTTCTTCCCGACAATCCATGACGATTACCATCAGATTCGTGACGCGATGGCATTACGTGGCATCGCCCAGGGACATTCGCCCTGCTCCGTCATCCGGCTCAGTCTTTGGAATACATCCTGATGCCGTTGTTGATGAACGCTACGGGGGTCGCCCAGGATTTGTCCGTAGCCGCACTGACCAAAGGAATCGGCATTCGCGGGCCTCATACATGTCATACCGAAATCCGCATGCATGGCATTGATTGGGCATGGATGGTCATCTGCACGGTTCCTCTGGCATTGGGCATTGGAGGAGCATGGTGAGTATCGGAAGTGATATCAATCGGATAGTCGCATGGACGCAACGGTGCTCATTCGCATATCATGCTGATGAAGCTGCTGAGGTCGATGCGCTGAATGACATCAGCTGTGCCATACCGCAAGGCGAGATTGCCATCTTATGTGGACAAAGCGGCTGTGGCAAAACCACGTACACACGTTTGCTCAATGGTCTGATACCTGGTTTCTATTCCGGCGATTTGCAGGGCATCCATATGACGTGCGGAATCCGCGCCGGATTGGCTCCTGTGGAAAGCTATGTGGGACAGGTGGGCAGCGTATTCCAGAATCCGAAGACGCAGTATTTCAATGCTGATTCCACCGATGAGCTGGCATTCCCCTGCGAGAATACGGGCATGTCTCCCGCGCGGATTCGGCAACGCGTGCATGATGTCGCGGAGCAGTTTCACATCAGGCATCTATTAGGTCGTAGGATCATGACGCTTTCAGGTGGCCAGAAGCAACAGCTTGCTGTCGCGGCATCGACCATGCTGGCTCCTGGACTCATCGTTATGGATGAGCCGACAAGTAATTTAGATATGGTGGCGATTCGCAGGCTGCATGACATGGTCTCCCGATTGAGAGCTGATGGAATGACCATCGTCATTGCCGAACACCGTCTTGCATGGTGCGCGGATTTAGCGGACCGTTTCATAGTGTTCGATCACGGTACGATTCTCGGTGAATATGAGGCGTCCGATTTTCTGGCGATGTCCGAACAGCGCGTCGCGGCATTAGGATTGCGCGCCCTCGATGACAGACCATACAGGCTTGCCGTGCATCGTAAACTCCAACATGGAGCATTGCGCCCGACGAGGACAAGCGACAGGTCGTCATTGGTGTGCGCGGCCTGAGTGTAGGCCATACAAAGCGGGGACTTCTAGGCCGCAAGACACCCGTATTCGCACGTGATATTCCCGATTTCGACATTCACGAGGGTGAGATTCTTGGCCTTATGGGGTCGAACGGGGTTGGCAAAAGCACTTTGGCACGTACGCTATGCGGTCTTGCCGCTCCGTTGAACGGCATGGTGCTATTGAATGGGACGAAAGCGAGCCGCGGCGCTTTGACTCGTGCCGGATTTCTCGTCATGCAGGACGTCAATTACCAGCTCTTCTCCGATAGTGTTCGGGAAGAGGCATTACTGGGACTTGATGGGATGGATGACGCTGTGCGTGACCGATGCGATGCTGTGCTACGAGACCTCGACCTATTGGATTCCGTGCAGCGCCACCCGATGAGTTTATCCGGCGGTCAAAAGCAGAGGCTGGCTATAGCCTGCGCTTTGATGAGCGATAAGCGATTCATTGTTTTGGACGAACCGACCAGCGGACTGGACCGGTTGCATATGACCCAAGTCGGCGGACTTCTGCGAAAGCTCGCGGACCGTGGCAAAGCGGTGTTGGTCGTAACACATGATTATGAGCTTGCAGCGCTATGGTGCGACCGCATCATAGCGCTGGAAGACGAACTGCATAACGAACAGGGAGAAGAAGAGGATCGTCTGGCATGGACTTCAATGTGAACGATTGGCTGGGAGACTGGATTAGCTTCGAACATTTGATCAACAATCATGACCCGAACCTTGACCGGGCTTGGAAGGATTCGACGAAAGCCATGCGATCCAAGCCGCTGTTCGCGATCATGATGCTCGGCGATGCGCGACGCTTCTGGCAAAAGCCTGCAAAACCTCGGGCAAGGAGTGGCGATTCCGCATTGGTGGATGGCATATCGAGCAGCCGTCCGCAGTTGGCGACGATGATGCTGTCGCAGGCTTTAACCTGACTTGGCTGGACGAAAAACGCACCCCCATCACAACACATGAATATCGGCTCGATCATGTGCACGACAAGGGGCTGGAAGGCAAACCCTGCTATGTGTTCCACGCTAGCGATGCCGGTGCCTCCGATCCCTTCGCCGTACTCATCGCGATGGAGCCCATGCCTGAACGCTCCGTGCTCAGACACGGGGGACTGCTCAGTCATCTGCATTTTCAATATGCCTCTGATGAAGGCGAACTCATCAAAGGTACTGGCAAACAAGCCACGCTCCGCCATCGCATGTGGTATCCCACCATGTGCGCCGCTGAAGGGACGTTACTTGATCAATGCAACATCGTACGTGCGCTGCATCATCTTCAAGCATGGCGGGAACTTGCCTGTCCCATCATCAGACTGACTGCAGATGCCCGAAGATGGGACAATATCAGCATTGCGACGATTGTAGGTATCGTCCAGTGACGCTTTCCGGACATGCGGCGATCCGAGAAGGCGCTCCCTCGCATACTACGCGTCCGCCTGCTTCACCGCCGCCCGGTCCCATATCCACCACATAGTCCGCATTGGCAATCACGTCCAAATCATGTTCGATGACGACCACCGTCGCGCCATTCGCTACAAGTTCATCAAACACGTGCAGCAGCACGCGAACATCAAGCGGATGCAAGCCGATTGTCGGCTCATCGAACACGAATACCGCATCATGCTGTTTCCGCCCCATCTCGCTGGCCAATTTCAAACGCTGGGCCTCACCGCCCGACAGCGCGGGAGTTGGCTCGCCCAACGCAAGATAGCCCAAACCCAATTCATGCAACGTGGCAAGCTTCGTTTGGATCGGTTTGACATCTCGTAAGACAGGCATGGCATCGTCGACGGTCATTGTCATTAACTGCGGCATCGAATACGCCACTCCGTCGGTGCAGGGGAGCTTCAGCTCGGCGATTGCATCGGAATACCGCGAGCATGGCATGCCGGGCATTCGATATCGACGTCAGGCAGGAACTGCACGTCGAGCGAAATCGATCCCGTGCCGTCGCACGTCGCGCAACGCAGCTTGCCAGTGTTATAGGAGAATGCCCCCGCTTTCAGACCGATGGTCCGCGCAGCATCTGTTTTTGCGAACGCGCGTCGAAGATCGTCATGGACGCCGCAATATGTAGCGACGGTGGAACGTATGTTCGCGCCGATAGGCGTGGCATCGATAAGATGTGCTTGGACACACCGTCCGCTCGAGGAGCCGCACCTGCGTCGGCTGCGGCGACCTGTCGATCCGCGACTGCAAAGCGGGCATCAACATCTCCAGTACCATCGTCGTCTTGCCGGAACCGGATACCCCTGTTACGGCGGTCAGCCGTCCACGGGGAATATCTACCGATAACGGGCCGACGGTATGCAGACGGTCGGTTTCCATATGAATTCGTCCTGCGGAGAAGATTTCATGGGCGTCAATGTTGTCACGCACACGGTCATGAACGTTGCCACCCTGGGCAAGGAACGGCGCGATGCGCGATTCGCGGGTATCAATCACCTGCGGCACCGTTCCCTGCGCAATCACCTGACCGCCCTTTGCGCCGGCACCTGGCCCCATCTCGATGAGATAATCGGTTTCGGCCAGCACCCGAGTGTCATGATCGACCACTACCACGGAATTGCCATCAGCACCAGTCACGCATGACACCGAGCAGTCCGTCGACATTCGCGGGATGCAACCCAATCGACGGCTCATCCAGCACATATAACACGCCTGTGGTGCGATTGCGCACGGCGCGGGCAAGCTGCACGCGTTGGCGCTCGCCGGTGGACAGCGTGGCTCCGGCGCGGTCCAAGGACAGATACCCGAGACCGAGTTCCAATAAACGCCGTGACGTATTGAGGAACGATTCACAGATGGCGCTCGCCATGGTGCGCATATGTGGTTCCAGCGATTCCGGCACGGACCTACCCAGGAAACGAGTGCGTCCAGAGACATCGCGGTTGCCTGAGCCAGATTGATGTCTCTGATACGTGGCTGGCGGGCGCGTTCGGAAAGTCTGGTCCCTCCGCAATCGCTGCAGGGACGCTCTTTGAGGAACCTCGCAACACGTTTAAGCCCTTTTTCGTCCTTGGCTTTGGTGAGGGCGTTCTCCACGGTGTATACGGCGTTGTAGTACGTGAAGTCGAGTTCGGCGAAATCGTCGCCTTTTTTCGGCTTGTATAGGATGTGCTTCTTGATGGCTGGGCCGGCGAACACGATATCTCGTTCTTGTTCGGTGAGTTGGTTGAACGGTACGTTGGTACGTACTCCCATGGCCCCGCATACTTGCTTCATCAAATCCCACATCAACGATCCCCACGGCAGCACGGCTCCCTCGTCAATGCTTTTCGACTCATCCGGTACCAAGGCGGAACGGTCGACTTCCCTCATGATTCCGGTGCCTGAGCATGTCGGACACGCGCCCGCGGCGTTGAATGCGAGATCCTCCGCTGATGGCGGATGCATGAGTCCGCCGCAGAACGTGCAATGCATCGGAAGCTCGGCGGCAACGTTCATCGTGGGTTGGTTGCGTGCTCCGCAGTGTTCGCACACGTGCGATCCGATCCGGGAGAACAGGAGGCGCAGACTGTTGAGCAGTTCGCTCATTGTGCCGAACGTGGAACGGACTCCAGGCACTGATGGACGCTGATGCAGTGCCAATGCCGCCGGAATATGACGCACCTCGTCGACGGTTGCGCGGCTTGCCTGGGTCATACGTCTTCTTGTATAGGTCGATAGCGCTTCCAGATAGCGTCGTGATCCCTCCGCGTACAGCACGCCAAGCGCGAGGGAGCTTTTTCCTGAGCCTGAGATTCCGGCTATGCCGACCATGCTGTTGAGCGGGATGTCGATGTCGACGTCTTTCAGATTATGTACGTGGGCTCCGCGCACTTCGATACATGAGGGGAGTGGCCGAGACACTTGTGTTTCGTATGCAAAGATAGAAGGAGACGGTTTCATACCGGCAATTCTATGCTTGCCATATGGTTATCACATATACGGATGAAAAGAAATTCACCAAGGAACAGACCCAGCGACTGTTTCTTTCAGTCGGCTGGGTGTCCGGTCAATATCCTGAACGGTTGCATAAGGCGTTGATGGGGTCATCCACCGTATTCAGCGCATGGGATGGCGAACGTCTGGTGGGTCTGGTGCGAGTGCTTGATGACACGGAGATGGTGGCATACATGCACTATGTGCTGGTCGATCCTGAATACCAAGGGCGCGGCATTGCCGGACATCTTGTCGGCATGGTCAAGCAGCGGTACCACGATTACCTGTATATCGAGGTTATGCCTGAGGAAAGCAAGAATGCCACGTTCTATGAGAAGCATGGATTCCATATTATGGAGGATGGCGTCGCCATGCAGATATGCAATCCGGGAGAACGGCACTGACGGAACGGGCATCGGGCATGTCTTGAGAACTTCGGGCGGTGAGGGGCGCCATCTTTCGCCGGAGGCGTTTCCATTACCGCTTATATTTTTTGGGGTTCGGCTGTCAGATCTTGAATGAACGACGGATGAATCCGTATACGGTGTCCCAGTAGCGTTTCGGATCCACGGCGGAGCTTTCCATATGATCGGCGTCCGGAACCAGCAGACGTTCGCGGTCGATGCTGGAGCAGGCGTTGTAGTTCATGTCGAGGAAACGTGGGCTGACCATGCGGTCCTTTCCTCCATGGATGAACAGCATCGGAATGACCGTATGCCGCAATGACGGTATGCAGGACGCTTCGGTGAAATCATAGCCGGCACGGCGCTTGCAGATCAGACCCGCCGCGTCCACACATGCCGAGGCGAGAAGCTTTGGCATGTGGAACATGCCTCGCGCGCTGTCTATGAATTCCATGCGGGCGGAAGTGTATCCGCTTTCGGCGATTGCCGCGATGACATTGCGTGGCAGTTCCGGCGTGCCGGTCGTCATCATCACCGTCGTGGCTCCCATGGATCCTCCGAATAGGAGAATGCGTGCTTGATCGTCGCTATCCACAATCAGCCGTATCCAATCAAGCAGATCATTGCGCTCCAACCATCCCATGCCTACATATCGTCCTTCGCTCAGATCCTGGGCCCGTTGGATGGTGCGAGGACGGTGAAGCCCATGCGGGCATAGCGGTGTGCCCATTTGGCTTGTTCTTCAGGGGCTCCGGTATAGCCATGCACGCAGATGGCATATATATGCGGCGTCGGGTCGATGCAATCCGGATCGAAGAGCCAGCCATGCAGCTTAAGCCCATCGCGGCTGGTGATGGATACCGGCTGTTTCGTTTCGGAAAACCATTGCTCGGCCTCTTTGGCCTCGCCTTGGTTCATCTTTCCCTCGCGATCCGGAGCGATCAGCGCCTGATGGAAATGGATGCTTCCACTGCGTGTCGATGGCAAAGCGGAACAGCATATGTGCTGACGCCGCGAGCAATCCCGTCGCTGCGACGGTCGTGACGCCAGTCGCGAGCTGAATGTTGCGGATGAGCGCGGAATGGTCATGCGTCGTTGCCATTTTCTGATTCCTTACCACTGGTTGGTGCTTGTCTGACTACGATTGTACGTGGGTTTGCGCATAGTCCGCGTTTTATGCACCTTGCTCCTCTGATTGCAGGGAAATGTCAGCGCACCATGTATACTAGATAACTGTTGTCTTGGCGAGGGAGGTTCCGCTCCGTTATCGACTTGGCGTATGATATGAAACTCCTTGGGTTTTTTATGCGGCTCGTCGGTGCGCCGAAACATAAGAACGATGTATCAAGGAGATATTGATTATGGCTACCACCATCACTCTTGAAGGCGCTGCCCGTACCGAGTTCGGCAAGGGCGCTGCCCGCCGCATGCGCGTCGCCAACCTTATTCCGGCCACCGTGTACGCCGGCGGCGAGGATCCGGTCTTCGTGCAGCTGCCGATGAAGGAGACCACCCTGTCCCTGCGTCACACCAACGCTCTGTTCACCATCAAGTACGGCGACGAGACCAAGATGGCCGTCGTCAAGGATGTTCAGCGCAACCCGGTGAAGCGCATCGTCGAGCACGTTGACTTCTACGAGTCAAGGCCGGCGAGAAGATCGACGTCGAGGTGCCGGTGTTCGTCGAAGGCACCCCGAAGGGCGCTGCTGTCGCATTCGTCGACATCCAGGAGCTCAAGGTCCGCGCCGATGTCGCCAACCTGCCGGAGAAGATCGTGGTCAACGTTGACGGCCTGACCGACGGTTCCAAGGTGTTCGCCAAGGACGTCGTGCTGCCGGAAGGCGTCGTGCTCGACATCGAGGATCCGGAAGAGTCCGTCGTCACCGTCGAGGTGCCGGAAGACGCTGCCGATGAGGCTGCTCCGGTCGAAACCGCTCCGGCTGAAAACGCTGAGTGAGTCAGATAGCTTAAGGAAGCAAACTTCCATTTTACGGTTTTGAACAACCGTAAGAGATGATGAAAAGCCCATGTGCTCAGACGCACATGGCTTTTTCATACCCGGCAACACCCGTTCTATGAGCTGGAAGACATAAGAGACTGACGGCAAATCCTGCATTCCTTACGCAATATTGGTACAACGGGTGGATACGGACTATACTCGCCTATACGTTCAGTGAACCCGTATGGCACTGTCGGGTGCGAGGGAACGTTTGCGTACTGCCGGAGACGGACTGCGTGACGATCCGTTTTCCCGGCAGCCATCCTGATGCCGCACATTAATGGACTATATCGAGAATCATCATTTGACGGTGGTAGGCTTCCCACGTGAGATCACACTGATCGACAATGATCTGACGCAGGATTCCAGCAAATACGTCACATGCATCAGCATTCCAATCGAATAACGACTAGCATGACTGACGATGCATGGAAACAATGCACGAGAGACGAAGTGAGACGGTGCGGAAGAGAGAAACATTTGAATAAGCATATTATTCGGCTTGATGTGGTGACGGTGGTATTCCTTGGCGGATGCGTCGGCACGGGACTGCGGTATGCGAGCTCGTTCATTGCGGACGTGGGCAGCTTTCACGTCGGCACATTCGCAGCTAATATGGTGGCCTGCTTTGTATATGCGGCGCTTTCCGCATGGCTGGGATCTTCCAGTCTGTTGAAAGGCCGTGCAAAAGAATACGTGAATCGTGGATTCGGCATGGGCATGTGCGGAGGCCTTTCCACCATGTCCACGCTCGCATTGGAAGAATTCATGATGATTGACGATCATGCGATTCCCAGAGTCCTCACCTATTGCTGCGCAACGTTCATTGTCGGTTTTTCGCTCGCCTACGCCGGTGCCTTATGCGGTTCGTGGTTGGCGGAACGAAACAAAGACGAACATGCTGACAAGGAGGCGATTCGATGAGCGCAATGCTTGCGATCGGCGTATGCGCATGCGGTGGCGTCGGCGCGGCCGCACAGCTACGTACGTCTGAGCATCGATCGATGTACAGCTACGTACGTCTGAGCATCGATCGATGTACAGCTACGTAACGTCTGAGCATCGATCGATGTACAGCTACGTACGTCTGAGCATCGATCGATGTACAGCTACGTACGTCTGAGCATCGATCGATGTACAGCTACGTAACGTCTGAGCATCGAATCGATGTACAGCTACGTCGTCTGAGCATCGTCGATGTACAGCTACGAACGTCTAGCATTCGAATCGAGTACACACTTCGCGGAG
>ENA-OQIO01000626-OQIO01000626.1-human-gut-metagenome-genome-assembly--contig:-NODE-626-length-18356-cov-3.615448_pt1 | contig 18356 bp, 19 predicted proteins | sample MGYA00242573_ERZ504737 | MGnify/ENA primary metagenome ERZ504737 (study PRJEB26092, sample SAMD00036203) | human gut metagenome | host: Homo sapiens | study: EMG produced TPA metagenomics assembly of...
ACGTAGCTGTACATCGATCAGCTAGACGTACGTAGCTGTACATCGATCGATGCTCAGACGTACGTAGCTGTACATCGATCGATGCTCAGACGTCAAGGTTCATCGCCTAAGAGGACTCAGGCAAAATGGATGGTTGAAACACTATTGAACGTCGTTCACGTGAAGAAAATATTAAAAAGATGACGAAATAATTATCGGAGGATAAAGATGATAAAGGAATTTATCGGTACCGGTAAAACAGTTGAAGAAGCTACCCAAAATGCAAAGCTTCAGCTCAACGCTCCGGAGATGGCTGACGTTCACGTTGAAGTTATCAAGTATCCGGAGAAGAAGAAGTTTTTTGGTTTAATCGGTGGCTGTGATGCCGAGGTTAAGGTAAGCTATGATGACGGCAAGAGAGAGAAAAAGGCCGACGCTCCAAAAAAGAGCTATGAAAAGAAGGCAAATTCTCCTAAAAAGCCGGCACCAAAGAAGCCCGCAGGCGAAAAGCCTATTAAGGAAACCAAGGCAGATAAACCGGAAGAAGAGATTAGCGAGAAGGACATTGACCTTGACTATGCTTGCCAATATCTTAAGACAATGATTGAAGGTCTTAATGTTGTTGACCCAAAGATTACGGCAAAGGTTGTTGACGGCACGGTTGAGATGTTAATTGAATGTGAGGATTACGGTATCATTATCGGCAGAAGAGGCGAAACTCTTGACTCACTTCAATATCTTACAAGTCTTGCTATTAAAAATGGAACTAATAAATATGTAAGAGTTACTCTTAATGTAGGCGATTACAGAGCAAAGAGAGAGGAAACTCTTAAGGCGCTTGCAACAAAGAATGCAAATTTCGTTGCAAGAACAGGCAGACGTTATTCATTCGAGCCAATGAATCCGTATGAAAGAAGAATTATTCATACCGCAGTGCAGGAGGTTGAGGGTGTTACTCACGTTCGGTAGGAAGCGGAATGGACAGACGAGTTCTTATTGAGCCTGAAGGCGGAGTTAGACGTAATTACAGAAATGACAGAAGAGGCGGCAGACGTCCGGCTCCTGCTCAAAGCACTGTTGACGCTAACAGAGAAAAGAAGGCTGACAGAGCGGATATGCCTAAGTTTGGCAAAATCGAAGTTAGCAAAAATAACGACTGATAACCAATTTATATTATAATGGCGGACAGTTTTGTTCGCCATTATTTTGCATAAGAACACTTTAGCAGGAGGGATAACAATGAGTAAAACTATTGCGGCAATTGCCACGGGAAACAGCGTTTCGGGAATAGGTGTAATAAGAATCAGCGGCGATTTGTGCAATTGAAATTGCGCAAAAAGTCTTTAAATCAGCGGATAATACTCCCCTCTCCTCGCTTAAAGGATATACGGCAAAATTCGGCAATGTTTATTCAAAAGGCGAAAAGTATGACAATGCGATTGCGCTTGTTTTTCGTGCTCCGAAAAGTTACACGGGTGAGGATGTTGTTGAACTTAACGTACACGGCGGAATTTTTATTGTTGAAAAAACCTTGGAGTCTGTTTTAGATGCAGGTGCAAGCCCTGCCGAAGCAGGCGAATTTACCAAAAGAGCATTTTTAAACGGAAAAATGGACCTTACGCAAGCAGAGGCTGTTGCCACATTGATATCGGCAAACGGTCAGGAGGCGGCTAAGGCATCGTTTAATCTTTTGCAGGGTTCTTTGAGCAATAAAATATCAAATGTTCTTGATAAAATCGTGTCGTTGAGTGCTTCAATGGCGGCATGGGTTGATTATCCTGATGAGGAAATACCGGAGCTTGACGAAAAGACGTTGAAAAATACATTGTCTTTCGCCAAAAACGAATTAAAAGAGCTGCTTGATAATTATGAAAGCGGAATGATAATGACGCAGGGTGTAAATACCGTTATTGCAGGCAGACCTAACGCAGGAAAATCAACGCTTATGAATATGCTTTCGGGCAAAGAGAAAAGCATCGTTACTCACATTGAGGGAACGACGAGAGATATTGTTGAAAATTCGGTTAGGCTCGGCTCGCTTGTGCTCCACCTTTCCGACACGGCAGGGCTAAGAGAGAGCGACGACGTTGTGGAAGCAATCGGAATTAAAAAAGCGCTTGAAAGAATTGACACCGCCTCGCTTGTGCTTGCTGTTTTTGACAGTTCACGTGAGCTTGACGATGACGATAAAATGCTGATTGACTCTTGCAAGGGCAAAAAGGCAGTTGCCGTTATCAATAAAACCGACCTCTCCCCTAAAATCAATACGGATAAAATAAAAGATAATTTTGAAAGCATTGTTTATATTTCAGCCAAAAATAATTTAGGGCTTAAAGAGCTTGAAACGGCGGTTAAAAATATATTGGGTGTTGAGGAATTTGACTCCTCTGCCCCACTCATTGCAAACAGACGTCAAAAGCAATGTATTCAAATGGCTTGGGAAAATATAAACGAGGCATTATCGGCAGCCGAAATCGGCTTAACTTATGATGCAATTAATGTTATGATTGACAGCGCAGTTGACGAACTTTTGGCGCTTACGGGTAAAAAGGCTACCGAAGAGGTAGTAAACAACATCTTTTCACGTTTTTGCGTAGGCAAATAAATTAAGGAGGTAAAGCTATGGAATATTTTGCAGGAAGCTATGATGTAATAGTTATCGGAGCAGGTCACGCAGGAATTGAAGCATGCCTTGCAGCTGCCCGACTTGGTGTTAAGACTGCCGTTTTTACAATCAATCTTGATTGGGTCGGCAATATGCCGTGCAATCCGTCAATCGGCGGAACGTCTAAAGGTCACCTTGTGCGTGAAATTGACGCACTTGGCGGTGAAATGGGCAAGGCGGCAGATAAATACACTCTGCAATCCCGTATGCTCAACCTCGGAAAAGGACCTGCCGTTCATTCACTCAGAGCGCAAATTGACAGGAGAGAATATTCGCAGGGAATGAAGCATACGCTTGAACTTCAGGAAAATCTTGATATCAGGCAGGGCGAAATAGTTGACCTTTACCGCTTGGAAAACGGAGAGTGGCAGATTAAAACAAAACTTGAAGCACTTTTCAATGCCAAGGCTGTTATTATTGCAACGGGAACTTTTCTCGGCGGCAGAGTATATATCGGCGATGTTTCATACGAAAGCGGACCTGACGGAATGTTTCCGGCAACAGAGCTTTCAAAAGCGCTTAAAAAGCTTAACATTCCTCTAAGAAGATTTAAAACAGGCACTCCGTCGAGAGTGAACAGGCAGTCGATTGATTTTTCAAATCTTGAAGAGCAGGACGGCGACGAAGAAACCGTACCGTTTAGTTTTGAAACTCAAACACCACCGAAAAATAAGGTTTGCTGTCATATAACTTATTCCAACGAAAAAACAAAACAGATTATTCTTGAAAATTTGGACAGAAGCCCTATGTATTCGGGCAAAATTGAGGCAAAGGGCCAAGATACTGTCCGTCTTTTGAGGATAAAATTGTAAGATTTAAAGACAAGGAGCGCCATCAGCTTTTTATTGAACCTTGCGGACTTGAAACTGAAGAGATGTATCTTCAGGGCTTGTCATCTTCCCTACCTGAGGATGTTCAGCTTGCTTTTATTCATACTATTCCCGGTTTGGAGCATGCTCAAGTTATGAGGACAGCTTATGCGATTGAGTATGATTGTGTTGACCCGACGGCACTTAACGCAACACTTGAATTTAACTCTATTAAAGGGCTTTACGGCGCAGGTCAGTTCAACGGTTCAAGCGGATATGAGGAAGCGGCGGCACAGGGTCTTGTGGCAGGAATTAATGCGGCGCTTAAAATTAAAGGTGAAGAGCCTATGATTTTAGACCGTGGCGGCTCATATATCGGAACTCTTATTGACGACCTTGTAACTAAAGGTTGTACCGACCCTTACAGAATGATGACGAGCCGAAGCGAATACCGTCTTGTTTTAAGGCAGGATAATGCAGATGTTCGTTTAACACCGATTGGTTACAAAATCGGCTTGATTTCGCAAGAGAGATATGATAAATTTATAAGTAAAGAAGAAATGGTTAAGGCGGAAAGGGAAAGAATTGAGCAAAAATCAATTCCCCTTACCGATGCTCTTCAAAAAATTATGGAGGATTGCGGCACAACGCCACTTGAGCGTGGCTGCAAAATGATAGAACTTCTTAAAAGGCCTCAAATTACATACAAAGCGTTGACGAGTGTTGATGATGACAGACCCGACCTGCCACGTGCGGTATTTGAGCAGGTTGAAATTGCGGTTAAATATGAGGGTTACATTAAAAGGCAGGAGCAGCAAATTAAAGAAATGCGCCGAATTGAGTGCAAAAAAATCCCTGCCGATATTGATTATTATTCACTTAAAGGTCTTAGGCTTGAGGCAGTTGAGAAGCTATCTAAAATTAAACCTGAAAATCTTGGGCAGGCAAGCAGAATCAGCGGCGTAAACCCTGCCGATATTGCCGCTCTCAACATAATTTTGGAGACGTTATGATAGATTACGACCTTTTATTAAGCGAAGCAAAGAAAATCGGAGTTGACCTCGGTGAATACGGGGCCGACAGATTTGACACTTATGCAGAAAGGCTTGTTCGCTGGAACGAGCACGTGAATCTCACAGCGATTGTTGAACCTGACGATATAGTTATCAAACATTTTATTGACAGTCTTTATGCTATGAAATTTGTTGATTTTAAGGCAGGGCAAAGCGTTGCCGATGTCGGCACGGGTGCAGGTTTCCCCGGTATGCCGCTGTTGATTGCCAATCCTGAACTTTCAGTCAATTTTATAGACAGTTCGGGAAAAAGGATAAATTTTATAAAAGATGTACTCAGTAATATAGGTATCATTGCAACAAGTACGCACGAGAGAGCCGAGGACGTCGGCAAAAATCCCGAATTTCGTGAACAATACGATTTTGCTACGGCAAGAGCTGTTGCACCGCTTAATGTTCTTTGCGAATATTGCCTGCCGCTGGTTAAGGTTGGCGGACGCTTTGTTTCACTGAAAGGCTCTAACGGATTGGAGGAGCTTGAAGCGGCGAAAAATGCAATTAAGGTACTCGGAGGAGAGATTGAGGCGGCTGAAAGCTACGTTTTGCCCAACGGCGACGGCAGAACGATATTTGTTATTAAAAAGATATCGCAAACTCCGACAAAATACCCCAGAAAACCCAAAAAAATTGATACCCGACCGCTCTAAATATAACGGAATATGTCGAATTATAAGGATTTCTCACGATGAGAAATCCTTTATTTTTGTAATACTTTATGGTATATTTATATCAAGGAGTGAGAGACGTGGAGCAAATCGTTCAAATACCTACGGAAAAGCTGTTGCCTAATCCTTATCAGCCACGAAAGCAGTTTAAAAGCGAGGATATGTTGTCTCTTGCTGACTCGATAAAAGAAAACGGTGTACTTCAACCGCTTTTGTGCAGGCAGATTAATCACAGCGACTACTATGAATTAATCGCCGGTGAACGCAGACTCAGAGCGGCAATTCTTGCAAATCTTCAAAGCGTTCCCTGCATTGTGGTTGAATGTGAGTACGAGGACAGTGCGGTTTATTCAATTATAGAAAATATACAGCGCTCTGACCTCAACTTTTTTGAAGAAGCACTTGCAATATCTCACTTGATGAATACATTTGGCTTAACTCAACAGCAAATTAGCAAAAAGCTTGGAAAAAGTCAAAGTGCATTGTCAAATAAGCTTAGGCTTCTGCGACTCCCTGCCGATGTCAGATATTTTATTGACAAAGAGGGGTTGACCGAGCGTCACGCAAGGGCTTTGCTTAAAATTGATAACGAAAAGGATATGTGGACAACTCTTAAAGTCATAACAGAACGTCGTCTAAATGTTGAGCAAACGGAGGCTTATATCGAGTCTTTGACAAATAAAGAGATTAAGCATAAGAAAAATGTTATTAAAGTTTTTAAAGACATAAGGATTTTTGTCAATACGGTTAATAAGGCTATCGCTACAATGAAAGAAAGCGGAATTAATGCAGAATCGGACAAGACAGAAACTGACGAATATATCGAATTTAGGGTTAGAATACCTAAGGATGCTAAAATGCAGGACAAGACTGCATAATTAACTTCGCTTAAAACGGATAACATCCGTTTTAACATATTCTCCTCTTTTCATCACGTGGAAAAAACGGGCTTAATTGTCCGTTTTTTTCTGCTTTTATAAAGAACTCTTGTGTTTCACGTGAAACAGCTACCCTATATATAGTTTTTAGGATAAACACAGTTTAAATTACATTTATTTCATATTATATTATGTTTATATATTTGTATAATGTGAAATTCTTATTCTAATGATTTAATTTAGTTTAATTTTCATTTGTTTAACATAAAAAATCATTGTTTCACGTGAAACGTCTATATATTGTATACCCTTACTTTGACAGACACAAAAGTCGAAAAATAATTCTAATGTTTCACGTGAAACCTCTTGCCTACTCCACTCTCTTGTAGTATAATCTTCAATACGGAGGTGAACGTATGGGAAAAACCGTATCTATATTTAACCAAAAAGGCGGAGTAGGAAAAACTACCACTTGCGTAAACTTTGCTGCCGCCCTCGGTTTAAAAGGAAAGAAAACACTTCTTGTTGACCTTGACCCTCAGGGTAACACAACAAGCGGTGTCGGAATAGATAAAACAGAAATAGAAAAATCTACGTATGATATCCTTATTAATGACGAAGCTGCTAAAGATATAGTTATTAAGACGGAATTTAAAAATCTTTCAGTCCTCCCTGCCAATATGAACCTTGCAGGTGCAGAACTTGAGCTTGCAGAGGAAGAAAACAGATTTAAAGCGCTTAAAAAAGCACTTGCTCCGCTCGTAATGGAATATGATTATATTATTATTGATTGCCCGCCAAGTTTAGGGCTTCTTTCGCTGAATGCATTAACCGCTTCGGATACACTTATTGTGCCGTTGCAATGTGAATATTATGCGTTAGAGGGATTGAGCCAGCTTTTGGGAACCGTCAGAACTGTTAAACAGCATTACAACGAGCATTTGGAGCTTGAAGGTGTGCTTTATACAATGTATGACACACGTCTTAAGCTTAATTCGCAGGTTGTTGATGAAGTTAATCAATATTTTCCGAATAAAGCGTATAAAACAACAATTCCACGAAGTGTTAAGCTTGCCGAAGCACCGAGTTTTGGCAAACCTATTTTTTATTATGAAAAATACTCAAAACCTGCTTTTGCATATAAAAAATTTGCAGATGAATTTTTGAAAAAACAGTAAATATGTAACAATATGTTGAATTTGTAAATTTATGTGATGGATTTAACATAAACTCTAAATAGGAGGAGAATAATGGCTAAAAAGCAATCAGGTCTCGGTAAAGGGTTAAGCGCTCTTATGCTTGAAAACTCGGTTGACGAAATGGTAGCAACAAACACGTTGCCGCTCAACGAGATTATGCCTAATAAAGAGCAGCCGAGAAAGACTTTTGACGAGGGCGCTTTGCAGGAGCTTGCCGACAGTATTACTCAGCACGGTGTGCTTCAACCGCTTCTTGTCAGACCGCTTGTGACAGGCGGATATCAGCTTGTTGCCGGCGAAAGACGTTGGAGAGCGTCAAGAATGGCAGGGCTTAAAGAAGTTCCTGTTGTTGTGAAGGAACTTTCCGACGTTGAAACAATGGAAATCGCAATAATTGAGAATTTGCAGCGTGAGGACCTCAACCCGATTGAAGAGGCAGAGGGTTTGCAGGCTCTTATTGACCGTTGCGGTTTCACGCAAGAAGAGGTTGCAACCTCAGTAGGCAAGTCACGTCCGGCTATAGCAAACGCTTTGCGACTTCTTAAATTGCCGCAGGAAGTGCGAGATATGACTAAAAACGGCGAAATTAGCGCAGGTCACGCAAGGGCGCTTCTGTCTTTTGATAACGAGGCAATGATTTATGAGGTTGCTCAAAATATCGTTAAAAATAATCTTACTGTTCGTGATGTAGAACGTTTAGCAAAAACAAGTGAAAAAACGTCACCGTCTGCAAAAAGAAAGAGCAAAAGACGTGACAGCTTTTATGATGAGGTTGAGCTTACGCTTACGGAAGTTCTCGGCAGAAAAGTTAAGGTATATAACGGCAGAGGAAAGGGAACTCTTGAAATAGAGTTTTACTCCGCCGATGATTTAAAAGAAATTGCAAATAAATTAGGAGAATAAAAAATGATTGACATTAAATTTTTAAGAGAAAATCCTGACGTCGTAAAGGAAAATATCAAAAAGAAGTTTCAGGATAAGAAATTACCGCTTGTTGACGAGGTAATTGAACTTGATGAAGAGCGCAGAGCGTCAATGGCTAAGGCTGACGAGCTTCGTGCAAACAGAAACAAGCTTTCTAAGGAAATCGGCGCACTTATGGCTCAGGGCAAAAAAGACGAGGCTATGGCAATTCGTGAAAAGGTTACGGCTCAGGCACAGGAGCTTGAAGAACTTGGCGCTAAGGAAAAGGAACTTAACGAAAAGGTTACCTCAATTATGATGTCTATTCCTAATATTATCGAGGACAGCGTTCCAATCGGTAAGGACGACAGCGAAAATGTTGAGGTTGAGCGCTTCGGTGAGCCGGTTGTTCCGGATTATGAAATCCCTTATCATACAGATATTATGGAAAGCTTTGACGGCATCGACCTTGAAGCCGCAGGCAGAGTTGCCGGCAACGGTTTTTATTATCTTATGGGCGATATCGCAAGACTTCATTCAGCAGTTATCAGCTATGCAAGAGATTTTATGATTGACAGGGGATTTACTTATGTTGTGCCTCCGTTTATGATTCGTTCAAACGTTGTGACAGGAGTTATGAGCTTTGAAGAAATGGACGCAATGATGTATAAAATCGAGGGTGAGGACCTTTATCTTATCGGAACAAGCGAACATTCAATGATTGGTAAGTTTATTGATACAATCACTCCAGAAGAAAAGCTTCCGCTTACTCTTACTTCTTATTCTCCTTGCTTCCGTAAGGAAAAGGGTGCGCACGGTATCGAGGAACGTGGTGTTTACAGAATTCATCAGTTTGAAAAGCAGGAAATGGTTGTTGTTTGTAAGCCGGATGAGTCAAAAATGTGGTTTGATAAGCTTTGGCAGAATACCGTTGACCTTTTCAGAAGCCTTGATATTCCTGTTCGTACTCTTGAATGTTGCTCGGGCGACCTTGCAGACCTTAAGGTTAAGAGTGTTGATGTTGAGGCTTGGTCACCGAGACAGAAGAAATATTTTGAGGTTGGCTCTTGCTCAAATCTTACCGATGCACAGGCTCGTAGACTTAAAATCAGAGTAAAGGGTGAAAACGGAAACTACCTTGCTCATACGCTTAATAATACGGTAGTTGCTCCTCCGAGAATGCTTATCGCTTTTCTTGAAAATAATCTTCAAGCTGACGGCAGCGTTCTTATTCCTGAGGCACTTCGTATGTATATGGGTGGCAAGGACAGAATTGTTCCTAAGAAATAATGCAAATTATATTTTTAATTATTGCGGTTTTGCTTTTAATAATTTTCATATTTCCTATATCCACGGGCGTTCATAATTTAGGTATGGCGGCAGGTGTGTTTTTGGGGCTGTGCTTCGGCGCAGAGGGCTTGTTTTATAATAAAATGAGTTTTACCGCCCAAAGATATACTGTTTTTGCGCTGTTCGTCGTTTCGCTTATTTTGATTTTTGCCTGCGCTTACGTTATGAAATTCGGCAAAAATACCGCAAAAAATCAAAAAACGGTAATAGTTTTGGGATGTAGGGTAAAGGGTGATGTTCCAAGCCTTGCACTTCAAAAAAGGGCAGATGCCGCATATTTTTATCTGCTTAAAAATCCTGATTGTGTTGCAATTTTAAGCGGCGGTCAGGGTAAGGATGAAAATATCAGCGAAGCCGCTTGCCTTAAAAAGCTTTTGACAGATAGGGGAATTGCGCAAAGCAGGTTGTTTTGTGAGGAGCTTTCCACCTCGACTGATGAAAATATCCGCTTTTCCAAGAAAATTATTGACGAAAACAGCCTTGATACAAGCGTTGCCATTGTCACAAGCGAATATCATCAGCTCAGAGCAAAGCATATTTGCGAAAAAAACGGCTTGAGCTTTGCCTCAATCAGCTCCAAAACCGAGCCGCTTTATTTGCCGACCTTTCTTGTAAGGGAACTTATGGCATTGATAAATGAAAAGATAAAATAAATCAAAACAAAAGCGTTGGAAATTTAAAAATTTCCAACGCTTTTAGTTTAGTTATTCATTTTTACTTTTTTGCTTGCTTTTTTATCAAAACAATAATGAATTTAATTGTGGACCATATAAAATAAATATAGCCGAAAATGAATGAGATTGCAAAAACTATTAGTTTTAATGTCATTCTAATCATTACATTTGAAGAAATATTTGTAAAGCTGAATAATGAATTCGCTAAATTTATACCCCACAAAAAGCCAAATATAATAATTGCAAAGCAACCTATTGTGTAGACTGTATTATTGCTGTTTTTAAAAGAAAACATAATAATTCCGGCCACTAAAAAAATGATTGTTTTTTTAGTAAGTGACAAATAGTCGTTTTTAAAATTGTCACTGAAATCAAACAATATGTATTTTAATTTTGAAAACATTCAGTTCTCCTTTTTCAGTTATCAAGCTCATCAATTCTCTTAACGATTAGCTGATTTAGCTTACTTGCTTCATCATATGTAACACAACCGTAAATTCTGTCTTTTTCGGGTATAGTGACATATTTACTGTTTATATTTTGTTCCATTTGTTTTTGTTCATCATAGGACAAGTCATCGTCATAATATGCAAGACCGCCTATTAGTGTTTTCGTTACTAATGGAATTAAATCATCGTGCATTTTACTTAGCTGAGCATAACTCATTCGGTATACGGAGTTGTAATAATTTAAATATTCCGCAGAATGTAAAGGTTTGCTTTCTTCTTCACCTTTGCCTTTTCGTGATTTAACAATAATAATAACAAAAAGAGCAAGCAATGCCGCTATAATTAAAAATTTCATATTTTGAACCTCTGCTTAAGTGCATATTACCGACCAGCCTCAAATCCGTCTCTGAAAATTCCCTTTGAATCGTAGCCACCTTCACCCGGTGAGCGATATACGCCCATTCCGTCGTATCCTCCTTCACCTGAGTAGCGCCAAATTCCTTGGTAGTCAAATCCGCCTTCGCCACAGTTGCGCCAATATCCTTTTGCATCGTATCCGCCGCTAAACTTGTCACGGTAATAGCCTTTGCCGTCATAGAATCCCATTATTATTTTCTTGCCCAATGAAAGCACAACCGTTTCTGTCCTGAGGATTGTTGTATCCGCCATAGCCGCCGTTGCATCTTACTCTTCCATAGCTGTCGGTGTCACGGAAGTTAGCGTAAAGACAGTCAGAGCAATTTCCTGAGCAAAAAGCTCCATTTGTGATTTTGATTTCCTTTGTTTTCATAATTATTTCTCCTTAAATTTATTTATAACACAGCAAATGTGTATTATCCTAATAATATAAGCTCGTCTTTTTTTATTTCGCATTTCGATTGATAAGCTTTGCCGCATAAACGCTGATTTCTTTCCTTGCGATAACAATCGGGAAATATAATATATCATTCTCATTGCAAATATTTTTCATTAGCTCACTGATAAATTTTTCATCACCGAGTGACATCGATGCGCAATTTGGATAATGAGTGTGAAACATTCCGAGAAATTCAATGCTGTTTTTAGCCCAAGTGCGTATACTGTCATTTAGTAAATCGTTATCAGGTATGTATGAGGCAAAGTATGAATTTTTGCTGTCGTATACAACGTTTGTAACCGTATCATTGACTCCGCCTAAGAATCCGCCGGATTCATAAGGCGAAATTTCAACGGTGTAAATTATTTCATCAAATAGTTTTTTACTTAGTTTCATATCTCAATTGTGTTCCTTTAAAGCGAAATATATCACAAAATGAGATATTTGTCAATATCTCTAAGCGAGATATTGTAAAATTTATTGTATTACTTTTTACGGGATGATAATATGCGACTGCGTGATTTAAGAGAGGATAACGATATAACTCAAAATCAAATTGCCTTAATGCTTAATATTAAGCAAAACACCTACTCACAATATGAAAACGGTAAAAGAGAAGTGCCGATAAATATTCTTTGGAAGTTGGCGGATTTTTATGATGTCAGCATAGATTATTTGGTAGGTAGGGAAAAAGAGCGCAAAAGATAAACAGACGAACATCGTGTATGATGTTCGTCTGTTTTATTTATATAAATTATAATCTATTATATTCCTCATCGCTGATTTCAATTACTTTGCCGTGCTTGAAGCCGTAGGGGAATGAAAAAAGCTGATTAACCTGATGAAAATGAGCGTCGCCCGCCTTTTCACTTATAAACGGAACATAGCCCATTTTTTCCTTTTCACAGCCAAAAAAGTCAAGCATTAAGCACCATTTTCCGTCGGGGAGGATATATGTAGTTGCTGCCTCGTGTGAGCCGGGACGGTAAAGGCTTGCCATATAATTTTGAAAATCAAAATCGTGTTGCCAAGTGCCGAAAAGGTCTTTTGACGTTTCGTGCATATTCATCAGCGGCTTTGCAGAGGTTTTATAAAAAAGGTGATACGTGCCGTCAATTTTAACCAAATGAGAATCGAAAACACCGCACTCTTTTTCAAAAAACAATTTTGGATAGGTGAAGCTTTCAAAATTCTTTGTTTTGGTGTAATAAATTGCCATTTTTTGAAAATTGTCCGCCTTGACGGTTGCGCTGAAATGGATAATATAATCGTCTGCCGCCTCGTCATAAAAAATCTCAGGCGCCCAAATACAGCGAAATCGTCCCTGCCGAAATATTTTAATTCTTGCGGGGTAAAATGAACTAAATCGTCACTTCTCCAAAGGGAAATAAACTTACTGCCGTTTGACGATATATCAGCCCAATTTACGTTGTGATTTTCGTCCATTCGATTTACTATGCAAAGGTCGGTTGCGATAAAAACAAACGAATTGTCCTTTAGCTTATAACGTCAATATCACGGCAACCCATTTCTCCCTTGTCGCAGGTGATAACAGGCTTTGAGCCGTTTACTGCGGTGAAATCATAACCGTTTTTGCTGACTGCAAGGTAAATCTGCTCTCCGTCGGGTGTGAGCTTTTCTCTGAAATGTGCAAATAAATATGGCATAATCTCTCCTTGATTTTTGATTATAATAGTGCGTTTGCAAAGCTTTTCGTTTTTTTAATGTTTTACAGTTTGATTTTACTCTACCGTTACAACTTTTGCAAGGTTTCTCGGTTTATCAACGTCAAGACCTTTATCGCTTGAAACATAATAGGCAAGCAGCTGCAGAGCAATAACACTCGGCACTGCCATAAAATCGTCGTCTAAATCGGGAAGTACAAAATCACACTTGATATCTTTGTTAACAAGCGATTTTTTGATAAAGGTAATTACTTCCGCCTTGCGGGAAAGAACTTCTTTGATGTTTGACATTTGCTTTGTAGCTAAATATCTTTGAGTCATAAGCGCAATAACGGGCGTGCCGTTGGTGATAAGCGCAATTGTGCCGTGTTTCAGCTCTCCCGATGCAAAAGCCTCACTGTGAATATACGAAATTTCCTTTAATTTAAGCGATGCTTCAAGAAGTGACGGATAGTCAAGCCCCCTGCCAATCATAAAGGTATGCTCGTTTGACAATAGCTTTTTTGCAAGCAGATGAATTTCATTTTTACGCTTTAGTATATCCTCTGTGGCACTCGGAAGCTTTTGAAGTTCACCGATAAATTTAGTAACTCCCTCATAGTTGAGATTTTTCCTGATGTAAGCAAGCCTTGCCGTGATAAGATAAAAAATCGCAACCTGAGTGGTGTACGCTTTCGTTGACGCAACCGCAATTTCAGGGCCTGCCTCGGTGTAAATAACAAAGTCGCTCTGCCTTGCAATTGACGAGCCTTTTACGTTGACTATCGCAAGACTTTTTGCGCCTTTTTTCTGCGCATATTTAAGCGCTTCAAGGGTGTCGATTGTTTCGCCGCTTTGCGAAACGCAAATTACAAGCGTATCCTCGTTTATAATAGGGTTTGAATAGATAAATTCGCTTGCCATATAAACATTGACGGGTATTTCACACGTATTTTCAATAATGTGTTTGCCGATAAGACCTGCGTGCATAGCCGTTCCGCACGCAATAACAGAAATATCACGGCAGTTTTTAAATAAGCTGTCGTCAATTCCGTCATCTCTGAAGTCAGGCAGAAAATCAACAATTCTTTTTTCAATTGTTTTCTTTAAAACCTTCGGCTGCTCGCAAATTTCCTTTTCCATATAAAAAGGATATCCGCCCTTGGTGCTTTCGTTTATATCCCAATCGAGTTTCAGCATTTGGGGCTTAATTTCGTTGCCTAAAAAGTCCTTTATTTCAATTTTATTTTTAGATATTTTTGCAACCGTCATTTCAGGCAAAACAAAATAATCCCTGCTGTATTGCCCAATGGCTATAATGTCCGAAGCGATATAGGCTCCCTTTTCGTTTTGATTGCAAACAATCGGACTGACGTTTCTCGTGGCATAAATATTTTCGTTTTCTCCGTCAAAAATAATCGCAAGCGCAAAGGTGCCTTGAAGCATTTTTACACTTTCGATTATTGCCTTTTCGCAGTTTTGATATTTTTCAAACTGCCTGTCAATAAGTGCGGCGATAACCTCGCTGTCTGTTTCACTTTTAAGCTTTGTTTCAATCCCTAAGCTGTCACGAAGTGCCTCATAGTTTTCAATGATTCCGTTGTGCACAAGCGTAACTTTACCGAATTTGTGAGGGTGCGAATTTTCGTCGCTCACCTTGCCGTGCGTAGCCCAGCGTGTATGTCCGATTCCTGCTGTGGCTTCAATATTTTTAACCTTTTCCTCAAGAGCGCTCACTCTGCCCTTGCATTTTGTTATCTCACACTTATTGTTTTTTAATACCGCTATACCTGCGCTGTCATATCCACGGTATTCAAGTGATTTAAGTCCTTTGATTAATACATTTTTTGCATTGTCATATCCAATGTAACCAATAATTCCACACATAGCTTTTCTCCATTTACAGTTATTCTATATTATTTAATATGATTAATTATTTTTATTATTCCCTTATCTCAAGCTTTTGTTCAGACGTTGCCGTCTGTTTTTGTGCTTTCGTCACGCACTAAGGGGTGCGAAAGAGCATCCGCCGAATTTTCGATAACTCTTTATCCTCGTTATCCCGCATTGCGGCACATGGCGCTATAGAGAAAAGCTTTGCATAAAACGCATTATTATATTCAATTTTCAAGGTGCAAACGACCGATTAATTCAGCCGTTAAGCGAATAGTATCATATTGTGATTATTTTTTCAAGATGTTTTTTTTACTAAAATGTAAAAATCTCCTCAGCCGTTTATAACTGAAGAGATTTTTTATTAACTGTTTGGAGCTTATTTCAATTTAATATACATTTCCTTGATGTCTTTTTGCGTTAATGTTATAGGATTTCTTGTCATCAGCATCGACATACTCTTTTTTGTAAGCTCGTCAATCTGCTCGTCTGTTTCACATCCGATTTCACTTAGTGTGCATCTCATACCCATTCTTTTTTTCATCGCCGTGATTTCGTCTGCCATTTCAAAAGCGTCATTAAATCCGCAGTCCTTTGCAAGCGCAGTAATTCTGCCGTCGCCGTCTGCATGCTCTGCATTGAATTTTAAGAAATAATCAAGAGTGAATGCGCAAGCCTCGCCGTGAGGTAAACCGTAAATGTTAGTAAGAGGGAAGGAGCATGCGTGAGATCCGGTAGTTCTCGGATGGCTGAATGCAACGCCGGCAACTATTGACGCTTCTGCCATTTTTTCTCGTGCCTTTAAATCAAGTGGATTGTTATATGCTTTTTCAAGCCACTCAAAAACAAGCCTTGCACTGTAAATTGAGCAAGCCGAACAGATAGGCTGATGAATTGTTGCCCAATAGCTTTCAATTGCATGTGCCAAAACGTCAAGACCTGTTGATGCCGTAACCTGCGGCGGAACAGTAAGCGTAAGCTCAGGGTCGATAATTGCAATTTTAGGATACATAGCCGGGTCATTCATCGGGTTTTTTAGATTTTTTTCAACGTCTGTCAAAACGGAAATATTTGTAACCTCGCTTGCAGTTCCCGACGTGGTTGTAACCGCAATCATAGGAATTGCCTCATCTTTATTAATCGCTTTACCCTCGCTGTGATATGAGCGAATTTTGCCGTCACCCTTTGCAATGGCACAAGCCGCTTTGCAGCAATCCATCGGTGAGCCTCCGCCGAGAGCTATCGCAAAATCGGCATTAATTTCACGCATAATTTTAACGCAAGAATCAACATTGTCAGTAGTGGGATTTGCCCGAACATCGCTGAAAATCTTTTTGATTTTTCCACCGCTCATTTTTACAAATTCATCGGCTACGCCATTTTTTGTAAAACTCTTTCCGCAAACAAGTACGCCGTTTTTGCCACCGAGAATGTCAATATATTTTTCAATTTCTTTCCTTTTTCCGTTGCCGAAAACAAGCTTTACCGGAAGCATAAATTCCCATTCCATATCGTTATCACCTTTCAAAAAAAGTTTTGATTTATCTGCAAAATAATTATACAACTTTTTTCTTTGAACTTCAACAAAAACCCCGAAAGGCGCATAAATAAAGGGTTGCAACCGCCGGTTGCGGTGCGAAATGTAAAGCGCAGTATATAGAATTTCACCTTTTCGGTGATAAAATATAGCTGTAGTCGAGAGGAACTCGGCACAAATAATATGACAATAACCAAATTATTATATAGGGAGAAAAAATATTATGGCAAAGCAAACATTAACAACTATTAAGGATGAACATTTCGGAATCGCAAGAAAAATTGTATCTAATATGACAACTGAAAGCTGGGAAACAATTCCTCACTGTGCGGCAACATACGACGCAGAGGTTACTAAGTTTATGCAGGTGTTAAAAGAAATAAATTCAACAATTCCAAAGGAAGAAAAAATCACAGTCAACACTGCAATGTTGAGAGTTATTGTTGAGGCAATTAAGGCTTGCCCCGAAATTAATTCTCATATTTATTTCAATCGTAAGCTTGTTCGTGGCGAAGTTAAAACATTTAAGGAAATTAATATTTCAATGCCAACCGTTCTTCATAACGGGGAAATGATGACGCTCAATATTCACAATATGGAAAAGAAAACTATGTCTGAAATGCGTGACACGATTAAGGAAACAATCCGCCGTGCAAATAACACGGATTTGAACGAGGTAATGTATGAGGTTTCGCTCGACAACACATTGACAGGTCTTAAGCAGGGTAAAATTGCCCAAACCGTCTGCCGTCTTATCGGTTCAAAAACCGGCAAGCATAAGGTCAAAAATTTGAAGGGCGAGGCAAAGAAAAAGTATTATTCAATCCCTGAAACAGACAGGCTTACAAAGCATGATATTGAGCAAGGCACAATTACTGTTTCAAACCTCGCTCAATTTGCCGTGATTGGAACGGTGCTTGCACACTTCTTGAAATTATCCCGCCGCAAACGTGTGCAATCGCAATCGGCTCAATTCAAAAAAAGCCGGTCGTTGATAAAAACGGAAATGTTGTTGCAGGTAGCGTAATGCCTCTTACAATCGCATTTGACCACCGTGCCTTTGACCTCGGCGACGTAAAACCGTTTATGGAAAAACTAAATGAAATTTTCCTTAATCCCGAAGTTATTAAAGAATGGTTGTAATAAAAGTCAACATATAACTGAATGTAAAAAAAGTCGTAGCAAGTGGTTTGCTTTATTCATCTATAAAAGGATAAAAAAAGTCGTCACGAACGATATGTAGTCCGTGAGACGATGGCGCAGCGGGTGGGATTTGAACCCACGGGTGATTGCTCACACGATGGATTTCGAGTGCGTTGCGCTTCGACCACTTTTCAGATTTTTTGTGTCAGAAGCTGTCAGCTTTGTCGTGCCGAAAAGCCGCACAGTTACTGGATTTTTTGAGCGTCACACCCCTGAAAACGGCTCTGTATCGGGACTTTTGCAAAATGGGTTCGAATCGCGCAAAAATGCGATTTTGGGCAGAACTGAGGGCAGACAGGACAGAACAAAGACAGAACGGCAATACACGGACAGCACACCGATAATACTGTATTTTTGAGGTGTATTGCTAATGAAAGAGAACGCAATCAATTGGGATTCTATCCCGGATGTTATAACGAAAGATCAGCTTTATCGAATTTGCCATATCAGCAAATCAACGGCGTTGTATCTCCTGCAAAGCTGAAAGATTCCGTGCGAGTACACGGAAGCGTACCCGCTGCTATAAGATCAAAAAGGAGGATGTCATCGCCTATCTTAA
>ENA-OQIO01000627-OQIO01000627.1-human-gut-metagenome-genome-assembly--contig:-NODE-627-length-18322-cov-5.707392_pt1 | contig 18322 bp, 25 predicted proteins | sample MGYA00242573_ERZ504737 | MGnify/ENA primary metagenome ERZ504737 (study PRJEB26092, sample SAMD00036203) | human gut metagenome | host: Homo sapiens | study: EMG produced TPA metagenomics assembly of...
GCCGCGGTGGCCCCGGTCGTGCCATTCCAGGCTCACGATGCCGCAGCCGGAGCACAGGTCGGCGGCGCGCCAGGCCCGCTTTGGCTCCGAAAACCGGGCCAGCAGCAGCGCGTCCGAGCCAAAGCGGTGCACGGCTGAACAATAGACCCTTGTTCTATTATACAAAATCTCGGTGGAATGTTCCATATACAGCACCTAAAATCCACTGCCAAAATATCGGGCGGAAAAATTGGGGAAAATTGTGCATGAAAGAAAAGCAGCAGACCCGCTTTTGACAGGTCTGCTGCTTTTGATGCGTTTTTTCAGTGTTCGCCGTGAAATTATTCAGCAGCGATAGCACCGGTGGGGCAAGCACCCTCGCAAGCGCCGCAATCGATGCAAGCGTCTGCATTCACAACTGCAACACCATTCTCAATGGTGACAGCACCAACGGGGCAAGCGCCCTCGCAAGCGCCGCAGCCAACACATGCGTCAGAAACCTTGTGTGCCATAATAAAACTCTCCTTTTATCACCCGTGCACTAGCTTTAAGAAGAAGTCTGCCCTCGCACGGTGCCAGCAGGCTTCCCCGGAATTCATCCTTGTCTGCATTCTAACAAAGTGGAAAAGAAAAGGCAAGACTAACCGTGTGCCATAAAAGCCCAAAGTTTTATTTTTGTGGGGTTGCACAAAAGCAAGGCCTAACTTTGCGGGAAAATTAAGAGAGTTTTTTGGCGAAAATCACGAAGAATGGTTAGTTTTGTGATACTAACCGCCGTGATATCCCACTATTTTTCTGGGAATTATTTCTCTTTTTTGGGGCATTTGCCGCAGCCTACATTGCCCTTTTCATCGGCGGCTGCCACCACCGGGGCGGGGTTGCGCACACCGGAATAATCGTCGTCCGGGTCGGGGCGGCGGGGTGCCCGTTTGCCGCCGCTGATATACTCACACACGCCCACCTTATAGTAGCGCGGGGTCAGGGCTTCGGTACCGCAGCGCACCCGCAGGTAGCCGGAGATGGGGTTCACTTCCAGCACGGTGCCCAGACCATCCGGGGTGCGCACGGTGCTGCCCACCATGGGCATGATGCTGTTCAGGTACTCGTAGGCGTTTTCCTCGTAGGAAAGGCAGCACATCAACCGGCCGCAGGCACCGCTGATCTTGGTGGGATTCAGGGAAAGGCCCTGCTCCTTGGCCATCTTGATGGAAACGGGCTGGAAATCCTTGAGAAAGCGGCTGCAGCAGAAGGGCTGGCCGCAGATGCCCAGGCCGCCGATCATCTTGCTCTCATCGCGCACGCCGATCTGGCGCAGCTCGATGCGGGTGTGGAAAATGCCGGCCAGATCCTTGACCAGTTCGCGGAAGTCCACCCGGCCATCGGCGGTGAAGTAGAACATGATCTTGGAGCGGTCAAGGGTGTACTCGGCCTCCACCAGCTTCATTTCCAGGCCGTGGCGGGCAATGCACTCCTGGCAGGTGTGGTAGGCGCGCTTCTCATCCTCGCGGTTCTGGCGCATCCGGCGCACATCCACGCTGTCGGCCATCCGGGTGATGGGCTTGAGCGCCTTGGAAACGGCGCTGTCGGCAATCTCTTTCACGCCCTGCACCACCTCGCCGCACTCAATGCCGCGGGCGGTCTCCACGATCACGTATTCGCCGGTTTTGATGTCGGCCCCGGCAGGTCGAAATAATAGCTTTTGCCGTTTTCCTTGAAACGGACAGAGATGACTTTTTTCATACTGTTCCTCACAGGGGAAATTCCCCTATCTTGTAAAAAGGCCCACAGAAGGGCCTGAAAATCCATTCTAAAGATTATTATAGCATAAACGTTGAAAATTGAACAGCCCTCTCAGGCTCACTTCGTTCGCTGGCTCCCCCAAGGAGGACGGAGAGGGCGATATCCGTAAAAATTTTCATCCTCTGCAACATTCCGCCCCGCTCATTCGTATCCCACTTGAACTCCGTCTGAAATTTGATCTCCAAAACGTCAAAAAACTGAGGTATCACCCGGATTTCACAAAAGATTTTCAAGATTTGCTAAAGAATCTCCGGGCAAGCCTTGCAAGCCCCGGAACCGGGTGTATAATAGGGATATCGACTTTGAGCCGCTCTGAGAAAAAAGAGCAGCCGCGCAATGCGTGGGAAAACACAGAAACGGTAGGAAGAAATGGAAAAATTCAGCGTCAAAAAACCGTTCACCGTTCTGGTTGCAGTCATCATGGTCATTATGCTGGGCCTTGTGTCCGTGCAGAATATGCAGACCAACCTGCTGCCAAACGTGAACACACCGTACCTGATGGTGGTCACGGTCTATCCCGGTGCCAGCCCGGAGCGTGTGGAGAACGAGGTCTCGACGTGATGGAGAGTGCGCTGGGCACCATCTCGGGCGTGAAAAACGTCACCGCCACCTCGGCAGAAAACTACAGTCTGCTGCTGATGGAGTTTGAGGATGATACGGACATGAACAGTGCCGTGGTCAAGGTGTCCAACAAGGTGGATCAGACCACCTCCAGCCTGCCAAGCACCTGCATGACCCCCTCCATCATTGAATATACCCTGAACATGAACGCCTTTATGACCGTGGCCGTCAGCCGCGAGGGCAGCGATTCCTATGAGCTGGCCGATTTCGTCAACGACACCATGGTCCCCTATATCGAGCGTCAGGGCGGCGTTTCCAATATTTCCGCCAATGGCCTGGTCACCCGGATGGTGCAGGTGCAGCTCGATCAGGAAAAGATCGATGCCATCAACGAAAAGCTGCTGGAAGTCATTGACGTGCAGCTGGCCGATGCAAAGGCCCAGCTGGACGCTGCCGAGGCCCAGATCGAGGCAGGCAGAAAGCAATACGAGATCCAGCTGGCCAATTACGACAAGCTGGTCAGCGATACCATCAACAGCCAGTATTCCGGCGAGCTGCAGGATTCCTTCATGCTGGTCAAGAAGCAGGCACAGGCCCTTCTGGAGAGCGTCAACCAGCTCATTGCCGTGGTCAACGAGCCTGAGATCCAGCAGGCCCTGATCGATGTGCGGGACGGCCTGCAGCGGGTCGTGGACAAGTTCAACGAGACCGGAATGCAGGATATCGATTCTCTGATCGAGATCGTGGCAGAGCTGCGCGATATCACCGATAAGCTGACCACCGCTTTGCAGGATCTGCAGCAGCGCCTGAACGCGCAGGGCGACACCGCCGGCACAACGGCCGGGGAGCTGGTCGATGATCTGCAGGTGCAGCAGAGCCTGAGCAACATTTATAACACGCTGGAGAGCACCATCAAGGCCATGGACGACGTGCCCGGCTGATGGACCAGTTCACCCAGATCGTGGGCAGCTATTCCCAGCAGCAGCTGCAGGCCTATATCAAGTTCACCGAGGCCCGCGAGATGCTGAACGATTACGAGCAGCAGCTGGCAGATGCCAAGCAGCAGTATGAGGATGCCAAGCAGAAGGCCATGGAGAACTCCGACGTGGCCAAGATGCTGGATATCAACACACTGGCACAGCTGATCTATGCCCAGAACTTCTCCATGCCCGCCGGTTATGTCAAGGATTCCAGCAACAAGTCCTGGCTGCTGAAGGTCGGCGAGGAGTACGATAGCATCGAGGATATCTCCGGTGCCCTGCTGCTCCATGTGGACGGCTTTGGCGATGTCCGCCTGTCTGACGTGGCCGATGTGCAGATCATCGACAACGCGGAGGACAGCTTTACCCGCTTGAACGGCGAGCGCTCTGTGGTGCTGAAGATCTTCAAGAGCAATTCTTCCAGCGCCGGTGAAGTTTCCGGCAACTGCAAGGCCGCCTTCAAGGAGCTGGAACAGAAATACGATGGCCTGCATGTGGTCGTGCTGTCCAACCAGGGCAACTACATCAGCATCATCGTCAGCAGCATCCTGAGCAGTATGCTCATCGGTGCGGCCCTTGCCATCATCGTGCTGGCCATCTTCCTCAAGGATATCAAGCCCACGCTGGTGGTCGGCATCAGTATCCCGCTGTCGGTGCTGTTTGCGTGGTGCTCATGTACTTCACCGGTCTGGATATGAATATTATGACGCTGGCGGGCCTGTCCCTCGGCATTGGTATGCTGGTGGATAACTCCATCGTCGTCATCGAGAACATCTACCGTCTGCGCAGCCGCGGCGTGCCCGCGGCCCGCGCGGCGGTCCAGGGCACCAAGCAGGTGGGCATGGCCATCATGCTTCCACCCTCACCTCTGTCTGCGTGTTCCTGCCCGTCATCTTCACCTCCGGTGTCATCAAGAGCCTGCTGCAGCCCATGTCCATGTGCATCGGCTACTGTCTGGCTGCTTCCCTCATCGTGGCGCTGACGGTTGCCCCGGCGGCCTCCTCTACCCTGCTGAAAAACTCCAAGCCCAAAGAACTCAAGTGGTTCGACAAGGTGCAGGAAAAGTATGTCAAGAGCCTGGAATGGTGCTTCCAGCACCGCTGGGCACCGCTGGGCGCGGCAGTGGTGCTGCTGGTGTTCTGCGGCTGGCGCGTGATGTCCATGGGCGTTGAGATGCTGCCCACCATCACCAGCAACGAGGCCATCGTCACCCTCTCCACCGAGAAGGATATGACCAAGGAAGAATCCTATGCCGTGGCTGAGAATGTCATTGATGCCCTGCTGGCTGTGGACAACGTGGAAGAGGTGGGCGTTACCACCGACAGCCGCGTAGCCGGAATGGATGTCGGCCAGCTGGGCCTGCCCCAGACCATCACCGACCTGCTGAACGCCGCCAACAGCTACGGCACCTACCAGATCAACGTGATGCTGGACGAGAGCCTCTCCTCCCGGCAGATCGAACAGGCCCGTGAGGCGCTGGAGGAAGCTGTGAACGGTGTGGAGAACTGCACTGCCACCGTTGAGATCAGCGGAATGCAGGAGCTGACCAGCCAGCTGGATATGGGCCTGACCGTCCAGGTCTCCGGCAGCGACATCGACACCATGACCGCCCTCTCCGAGAAGGTGGTGGATATGGTCAACGAGATGGATGGCTTTACCAATGCAACCAACGGTCTGGGCAGCGGCGATGCCACCATCAACCTGCAGATCGACCGGGATAAGGTCCGTTCCTACGGCCTGACCGTGGCGCAGGTCTACCAGCAGATCGCCGCCAAACTGACCACCACCACCACGGCCCAGACCCCCGTTGCCATCGATGGCTCCACCATGAACGTCCAGATCAGCAACAATCTGGACCCCATGACCAAGGAAAACATGATGGATATGACCTTTACGACCTCCGTTATGGCCGCCGACGGCACCACCCAGACCGGCACCTGCACGCTGGGCGATATGCCACCTGGGTCACCGGCTCCACCCCGGACTCCATCACCAGCAAGAACCAGACCCGCTATATCAGTGTGACGGCTGATGCGGTGGAGGGCACCAATACCACCACCGAGACCCGCGCGCTGGAAAAGAAGCTGAACGAGTTTGCCGCATCCGATGAAATGCCCGAGGGCTGCAGCTTCTATATGGGCGGCGGCTCTGAGATCAACGGCATGGTGGTGGATCAGATGGGCCAGTGGATGTTCCTGGCGCTGCCCTTCGTCTACCTTGTTATGGTGGCCCAGTTCCAGAGCCTGCTCTCCCCCTTCATCGTTCTGTTCACCATTCCGCTGGCCTTTACCGGCGGCCTGCTGGGCCTGCTGCTCACCGGCCAGCAGCTGACCATGATCTCCCTGATGGGCTTCATCGTTCTGATGGGCACGGTCGTCAACAACGGCATCGTGTTCGTGGATTACGCCAACCAGCTGCGCATCGGCGGCATGGAGCGCCGCGCGGCCCTGATCGCCACCGGCAAAACACGAATGCGCCCCATCCTGATGACCACCCTGACCACCGTTCTGGCCATGCTCCAGCTGGTGTTCAGCGGCGATATGGCCAGCCAGCTGATGAGCGGCATGGCCATTGTCATCATTTTCGGCCTGACCTACGCCACCCTGATGACCCTGTACGTTGTGCCCCTGATGTACGACATCCTCTTCAAGAAGCCGCCGCTGAACGTGGATATCGGCGATGAGAACCTTGACGACATCCCCGATGATGCCGCCGAGTATATCGCCCAGAACACCGCTCAGCCGGAGTAAGAAAACTTCCCCAAAGCACCCTTCACAGCCATGTGAGGGGTGCTTTTTTTGTTGCAATGACTATGATAACTTTGGACGCAGTCCTTCTCCAGAACCTCTCAGTCTCGCATTCGCTCGACAGCTCCCCTAGTAGGGGAGCCTTTGGCAAGAAATTTAATTTTGCTAATATCGCTGACGCTCCAGAACTGATATCTACCACAAGCTCTATAAGTCATCAATCAGGATTGCAGGTTGATTTTCTTCGTGAAAAAACTTTTACGTCAGCAGGATAAATAGTAGCGAAGCGCTAGCTTTTGAGAACGAAACGGTATGCCAAGGGCTCCCCTACTAGGGGAGCTGGCATCAAGCGAAGCGCAGATGACTGAGAGGTTATAAAATCTTGTCAGATGACTAGAAACATGATAAAGTAAACATAGAAGAAACGGAAGGAGTGGCAGCTATGTGCAAGACAATGCAGGTGATCGTTGATCGGGAACGAGAAGATGCCGAGGTGGCAAAGGGAAAGCGCATTGCGCTCAATCTCTGGAAGAACGGAGAGCATGATCTGGATAAGATCGCCCAGACCACAGAACTTTCGTTAGACAGGTGCGGGAGGCAATTACCGAACCGTGTTCTGCATAAAAAAACTTCCCCAAAGCACCCTTCACAGCCATGTGAGGGGTGCTTTTTGTCAATCTGCTAAAAAAATCGCCGCAGCTTTGGCACAGTCTCCAAAAATTGAGGAATTCAATAAAAAATATTGACAGGGGGGGGGGTAGATGTAAAATGAGGTCACACTACGGAAGGTGTAGGGGTATGCTTTCTGTGTGGTAAAATATCATTTTACATTGGAGGTTCTACAAATGAAAATGCTCAAGAAAATCGCAGCAGCTATCATGGCTGTGGCAATGGCAACTCTGATGCTGACCGCTTGCGGCGAGGACAGCGCACCTTCCTACCGTCTGCAGAAGATCGTGGAAGCAAATCAGAAGTCCGGTAAAGTCTACGCAGATATGACGTTGGTGGATAAGGAATCTTCTGCGAACTACGTGTATGCCATTAACGGCCAGAATATGTACGCAAAGATTCAGTTTACCGCAAATAACTCGATGGAAGTTGTCGTTAAGGATGGCAAGGGTTATTATAAGAATCAAGCTGGCCAGTGGGTTGAGTCTCCTAGCATGGGCGAATCTCTGAAGCAGGGTTCTACTGCTATTACTCCTGTTGCAGGTAACATTGTGGTTGCACCGGAGTACAAGATTGAGGCTACTGGCGAGACCATGTATGCAGAAACCATTGTATCGAATGGACAGGAAATTGCCTACTGCTTCAATGGCGATAAGCTGGCCTATATTGTCACGACCGTTGAGGGACAGACGATCACGCTGAAGGTCAATAAGTGGGAAAATAACTATGACCAGGCAATTCAGGATAAGCTGGATCTGAAGGCATAAGTACAAAATCAAAATTCATACAAGCCCCGGAGCGCCTACCCCTGGCCCTCCGGGGCTTTTTTTGGCCTATGGGGCAGAACTTACAAAAAATCTCTCGAAATATTGGATAGAATCCCTTAAAAAAGCCAACACAGAAGGGGAAAATTGTGATATAATCAAAACAATAAAGGATAAAACAGAGAGTGTGCTGTCCTGAAAAAATACAAAAGGAGGCGAGCCCTATGGCACAGTTTCTCTCCAAGCCCTTTGGCATGACCCCAAACGGCGAAAAGATCAATGAATACATCATCTCGAACCCCGGCGGCTGGCGGTCAGTGTGCTGAACTACGGCTGTATCATCAAGAATATCTGGGTGCCCACCAAGCGCGGGCCAGTGGATGTGGTGCTGGGCCACGACACCTACGCCGATTACGTCAAGGACTTTGAATCGTCCGGCAGTACCTGCTGCGGCGCGTTCGTGGCCGGTACGCCAACCGCATCGAGAATGCCGTGTTCAACGTGGGCGGCAAGACCTATCAGCTGGAAGCCAACAACGGCAAAAACCACCTGCACGGTACCTTCCCGCGCAAGCTGTATGAGGTAAAGACCTTTGGCGATACCCTGCTTCTGGAGCCGAAAGCCCCGATGGAGAGGATGGTTTCCCGGGAAATCTGAAGATCTCGGTGCGGTATATCCTCACCGAGGACAACGCCCTGCGGATGGATTACCGTGTCTCCTCCGATGCCGACACCATCATCAACCTGACCAACCACACCTACTTCAATCTGGATGGCGGCGGCGATGTGCTGGGCCAGAAGCTGCGCATTTATGCGTCCCGCTATCTGGAGGGCAACAACGAGACCTGCCCCACCGGCAATATCCTGCCCGTGGCGGGCACGCCGATGGATTTCCGGGCGGGCAAGCCCATTGGCCGGGACATCGACACCGGCTTTTCCCAGACCACCATGGTGGGCGGCGGCTATGACCACTGCTTTGTCATCGACAGGGGCCGCGGGGCCAGCCAGAGCCTGTGCGCCTGGGCTTCCAGCGATAAGACCGGCATCAGCATGAAGGTCTATACCACCCAGCCGGCGTGCAGCTCTACACCGGCAATTTCCTGCAGGACTGCCCCGCCCCCGGCAAGGGCGGCGTGCCGATGCAGAAATACGGCGGCTTTGCGCTGGAAACCCAGCACTTCCCCTGCAGCCCCTCCCACCCGGAGTTCCCCTCCACCGCCCTGCGGGCCGGGAAAGTGTTCCGCGCCAACACCACCCTGCGGTTCTTCACCGGCAAACAGTGCGGGAAACTGTAAAATGCAGCCCTCTCATTCAAAGCCTGACGGCTCTGCCTGAGAGGGGCTTTTTCTCTGATTTGCACAAAGCGTTCCATCACTCCATGTGCAAAACACAAAAAACGCTTGTAAATCAATGCGCGGAAAAATAAATGGAAACAAAAATCCATCCTTATAAAATTCCCGTTACTTGATTCTGCGGCCAAAACGTTGTATCCTTGTGGCAGAAGGCGGGCCTGCCCCGCGCAAGCAACTTTGGTGACGAGAAGAGAGGTACTTTTATGGCAATTTTGGTTTCCGGCGGTGCCGGTTATATCGGCAGCCACACCTGTATCGAACTGCTGAACGCTGGCTTTGACATCGTGGTGGCAGATAACTATTACAACGCTTCCCCCGTGGTGCTGGATCGGGTCAAGCAGATCACCGGCAAGGACTTCCGGTTCTATCAGGCCGATATGACAAAGCACGAGGACGTGGAGAAGATCTTCACCGAGTGCCCCGATATCGATGCTGTCATCCAGTTTGCCGCCTATAAGGCTGTGGGCGAAAGCGTCTCCAAGCCCATCGAGTACTACTATAACAACCTCAACTGCACCCTGGTCATTCTGGACGTGATGCGCCGCCACAACTGCCGCAACTTCGTGTTCAGCTCCTCCGCCACCGTCTACGGCGACCCCGCCAGCGTGCCCATCACCGAGGACTTCCCCGTGGGTGCCACCACCAACCCCTACGGCACCACCAAGGCCTTTACTGAGCGCATCCTGACCGATGTCTGCAAGGCTGACCCCACCCTGAACGTGGCCCTGCTCCGTTACTTCAACCCCATCGGTGCCCACAAGTCCGGCCTGATCGGCGAGGACCCCAACGGCATCCCCAACAACCTGATGCCCTACATCGCCAAGGTGGCCGTGGGCAAGCTGGAAAAGGTGCACGTCTTTGGCAACGACTACCCCACCCCCGACGGCACCGGCGTGCGCGATTACATCCATGTGGTTGACCTGGCCCGGGGCCATGTCTGCGCCATCAAGAAGCTGCAGACCAACTGCGGCCTGTTCATCTGCAATCTGGGCACCGGCCACGGCTACAGCGTGCTGGATGTCATCCATGCCTTTGAGAAGCCTGCGGCAAGAAGCTCCCCTATGTGATCGATCCCCGCCGCCCCGGCGATATCGCCGAGTGCTATGCCGACCCCACCAAGGCCAAGAATGAACTGGGCTGGGTGGCTGAGTACGGCATCGAGGAGATGTGTGCCGACAGCTGGAACTGGCAGAAGAACAACCCCGATGGCTACCACACCGTGAAGTAAACAGAACTGTTCTCAAAACGCACCTTTGAACGTGAAAATTCAGGGGTGCGTTTTCTTTTGCCCGGAAACCTGCCGGAACAGGAGAAAGAGTTCTACAAAAAACAGCGGGGACAGGCGAGAATTTTTGCCGCTTCCTGCCTTGACAATGCCTTTGAGTTAGCTTATATTAAGACTGTTCACATACACTAACATTTTGTCGAAGGAAAGGCATCTGCCATGACATTAAAGGAACTGAAGATCGGCGAAAGTGCCGTGATCGATACAGTGGGCGGAACGGGAGAACTCCGCCAGCATTTTCTGGATATGGGGCTGATTCCCGGCGAGAAGGTCACGCTGGTGAAATTTGCTCCCATGGGAGACCCCATGGAGCTGCAGATCCACGGCTATGAGCTGACCCTGCGGCTGGACGATGCGGCACGGATCGAGATCACCCCGGCGGAAGCACCCGCAGCAGCCCCGGCACGGAAGGTAGGCCGGATGGTGGAGCACCCGGGCCTGGGCGAGGGCGGCCGCTACCACACCAAAAAGGGCGAACACCCGCTGCCGGATGGAACGGTGCTGACCTTTGCGCTGGCCGGAAATCAGAACTGCGGCAAAACGACCCTGTTCAACCAGCTCACCGGCTCCAACCAGCATGTGGGCAACTTTCCGGGCGTGACGGTGGACCGCAAGAGCGGTGCCATCCGGGAGCACCCCGATACCGAAGTCACCGACCTGCCCGGCATCTACTCCATGTCGCCCTATTCCAGCGAGGAGATCGTGACCCGCCAGTTCATCATCGGCGAAAAGCCCACGGGCATCATCAACATCGTGGATGCCACCAACATCGAGCGCAACCTGTACTTAACGATGCAGCTGATGGAGCTGGACACCCCCATGGTGCTGGCACTGAATATGATGGATGAGGTGCGCGGCAACGGCGGCACCATCAACATCAACGAGATGGAAGCGATGCTGGGCATCCCGGTGGTCCCCATTTCCGCCGCCAAGAACGAGGGCGTGGATGAGCTGGTGGATCACGCCATCCATGTGGCAAAGTATCAGGAGCGTCCGGGCCGGATGGACTTCTGCGGCGAGGATGACCACGGCGGTGCGGTTCACCGCTGCATCCACGGCATCATCCACCTCATCGAGGACCACGCCCGGGCGGCGGGGATCCCGGTGCGCTTTGCCGCCACAAAGCTGGTGGAGGGCGACCCCCGCATTGAGGAGGCCCTGAAGCTGGATCAGAACGAAAAAGAGATGATCGAGCATATCATCCTGCAGATGGAGCAGGAACGCGGTCTGGACCGCGCCGCCGCCATTGCAGATATGCGGTTCCACTTTATCCATCAGCTGGTGAATCAGACCGTGGTAAAGCCCCACCAGAGCAAGGAGCAGCTGCGCAGCGCAAGGATCGACCGCTTCCTCACCGGAAAATATACGGCGATCCCGGCGTTCGTGGGCATTATGGCGCTGGTGTTTTATCTGACCTTCGGCGTGATCGGCGCGGGGCTGCAAGGCCTGCTGGAACTGGGCATTGAGAACCTGACGATCCTTGTGGACAATGCCCTGACGGCGTGGAACGTCAACGATGCAGTGCATTCGCTGGTGATCGACGGCATCTTTACCGGTGTGGGCAGTGTGCTGAGCTTCCTGCCCATCATCGTGACCCTGTTCTTCTTCCTTTCCCTGCTGGAGGATACCGGCTATATGGCCCGTGTGGCCTTTGTGATGGACAAGCTGCTGCGGCGCATCGGTCTTTCGGGCCGCAGCATCGTGCCCATGCTCATCGGCTTTGGCTGCACGGTTCCCGGCGTGATGGCAAGCCGCACGCTGCCCTCGGAGCGGGACCGGAAAATGACCATCCTGCTCACGCCCTTTATGAGCTGCTCGGCCAAGCTCCCAATCTACAGCCTGTTTGCGGTGACCTTCTTCCCGGAGTACGCCGCACTGGTCATGGTGGGCCTGTATTTCCTGGGCATCCTTGTGGGCATTGGTATGGCCTTTCTGCTCAAGGGGACGCTGTTCAAAGGCGAGGCCGTGCCCTTTGTCATGGAGCTGCCCAACTACCGCCTGCCCGGCCTGAAAAATGTGGCCCAGCTGCTCTGGGAAAAGGCCCGGGATTTCCTCGAGCGTGCCTTTACGGTCATCTTCCTGGCAACCATCATCATCTGGTTCCTGCAGAACTTTGATTTCCAGCTCAGCCTGACCGCAGACCCGCAGGAGAGCATTCTGCCTGGATCGCCAGCGGCATCGCGCCGTTGTTCGCACCGCTGGGCTTTGGCGACTGGCGGGTGTCCACGGCGCTGATCACCGGCTTTATGGCAAAGGAGAGCGTCGTATCCACCCTTACCATCCTGTATGGCTCCTCTGCCGCACTGGGCGCGGCGCTCAGCCCGGCGGCAGCGGCTCCCCTGCTGGTGTTCTGCCTGCTCTACACCCCCTGCATCGCCGCAGTGGCATCGGTCAAGCGAGAGATGGGCGGCCGCTGGGCCACCGTTATGGTCGTGAACCAGTGCGTTGTGGCATGGCTTGCCGCGCTCATTGTGCGGTTCCTCGCCGTGGCGGTGCTGTGACCCTGCCCTGAAGCATATCAAAAGCCCGTACCGTGAAAATCTTCATGGTGCGGGCTTTTTGCAATGAAAAAATATATGGATCAGGTAATTTTACGCCGCCTGCCCTTGACAACTGAGGTTTCCTGTGCTAGAATACTTCAAAAATGAACAATACAAAAAGAGAGAAAGAAGGGCGCGCAATGCGTGAGCTGAACCCCAGTGTGGAATTTGCCAACAAGACGGGCCTTGCGTACAGCGCCGTCTGCAAGCCGCTGTGCCAGAAGCTGCACCTGCCGCAGACAGCGTTTGATATCCTGATGTTCCTTGCCAACAACCCCAACTACACGACCGCCCGCGATATCGTGGAGGTACGCCACATCAAGGCGAACCTTGTCTCGGTGAATGTGGACAAGCTGGTGCAGGAGGGCTTTCTGGAGCGCCGTCCGGTGTTGGGTGACCGCCGCAAAACGGAGCTTGCCTGCACCGAAAAGGCGCAGGCCATCATCGAACAGGGCCGCAGGATGCAGGATGATTTCATCCGCCGCCTGATGGCAGGGCTGGAGGAAGAAAAACTCGAGATATTTTTTGAAGTCATCGATACGATGAACGAAAATCTGGATGCGATCCTGGAAGGAGAAGAATAAGATGAACCTGCTGTTTACCATCGTCGTTACCTTTTTTGCCGGAATGGGCGCGGGCCTGGGCACCGGCTTTGCGGGCATGAGCGCTGCCGCGGTCATCAGCCCGATGCTCATCACCTTCCTGGGAATGGACCCCTATATGGCAGTCGGCATTGCCCTTTCCTCGGATGTGCTGGCCAGTGCAGTATCTGCCTACACCTACCACAAAAACAAGAACCTGGATATCAAAAACGGCCTGATCATGATGGCCAGTGTGCTGCTGTTCACCGTGGTGGGCAGCTGGGTGGCAAGCCTGGTGCCTTCCACCACCATGGGCAGCTTCTCGGTGTTTATGACGTTCCTGCTGGGCATTAAATTCATCGTCAAGCCCGTTATGACCACCAAAGAAGCCATGCAGGGGGTCTCTGCTGAGAAGCGTGCCTTCAGTCTGTCGTCTGCGGCGTGGTCATCGGAATGATCTGCGGCTTTATCGGTGCCGGCGGCGGCATGATGATGCTGCTCATCCTGACCAGCGTGCTGGGCTACGAGCTCAAAACTGCCGTGGGCACCAGCGTGTTCATTATGACCTTCACCGCCCTGACCGGCGCGGTCTCCCACTTTGCCATCGGCGGCGCACCGGACTGGACCGTGTTTATCCTCTGCGTCCTGTTCACCCTGCTGTGGGCCCGCATCGCCGCTGTCTTTGCCAATAGGGCCGATGCCAAGACCCTGAACCGTGCAACCGGCATCGTTCTGGTCGTGCTGGGCATCGTGGTCATGGGCTTCAATCTCCTGACAAAATAAACTGTAAAAGAAAAGGGCCTGTCTCCCGAAATTCCTTGGAGACAGGCTCTTTTTGTTGTACTTTTGAAACTTACTTTTCTTCGATGGTGGAGTGCTCGATCACCCAGTCGGCGGCGCGGCGGATGGCCTCGCTGCGCTGCATGGCGGGGATGTTGGCGTTGGCCTTGACCTCTTCCAGCGTTTTCTTGGTGCGGTCGGCGCGCTCCTGCAGGTTTTTGGTGATCTCCTCGTCGGTGGGCACCAGACCCTCGTTCTGGGCGACCTGCAGCAGAGCCATCCGGGCGCGGGTGTTCTTCTCGGCGGCGGCGTGAACGTTGGCCGTGAAGTTCTCGCGGGTCTGGTGGATCTGGCTCAGGTAGCGGTCCAGGCTCATGCGCTGCATCTGGAGCTGCTGCTGGATGTTCTGCATCTCCTGCTGGTAGGTGCTCTCCACCAGAATGCTGGGGAGCTCGCCCTCAGCGGCAGAGGCCAGCTGGGTCAGCACCTGATCCTTGGCGCGGTTCAGGCGCTGGCGTGCTTGCCGTCGTGCAGCTGCTTGCGCACCTGCTCCCGGAACGCTTCCATGGTGTCCACCTTGCCCACTTTCTTGGCAAAATCGCTGTTCAGGGCGGGCAGCTGGCGGACGCAGACATCGATCAGCTTGATCTTAAAGACAACGGGCTTTCCGGCCAGGTCCTTGACGTGATAGCGTACCGGGAAGGTGACGTTGATCTCGAATTCCTCGCCGCCCTTGTGGCCCAGAATGCCGTCCTCAAAACCGGGGATCATCCGGCCGCTGCCCAGCTGCAGGGTCTGGTTCTGTGCGGAACCGCCCTGGAAGGGCTTGCCGTCCAGCAGGCCCTCGTAATCGATGTGAACGATGTTGCCCTTGACGGCCGGGCCTTGTGGGGCACCAGCTCGGCGGCAGCATTGCGGCGGCGCTCCAGCACGGCATCAATCTCTTTGTCGGTGACGGCGGGGGTCACGCACTCCACATGGAAGCCGGTGGTCTGGGTCAGGTTCAGCTCCGGCTGCAGCGGGGTGGTGGCGGTGGCCACAAAGCCCTCGTCCTTTTTGACGCTGACCAGGTCGTAGCTGGGCTCATCCACCGCCTTGAAGCCGTGCTCGGCCATGGCGGCCTCGTACAGGGCAGGAACATCGCGATCCATCAGGTCGTTGATGGCATCATACCAGAATGTGTGCTCGCCGCGGTCGGCCTCGATCTGAGCACGGTCGGCCTCGCCCTTGGCAAAGCCCTTGATGGTGTAGCTGGCGCGGGTGCGCTCATACACCGCATTGGATGCGGCCTCCAGCTCCTCAGCTGTTGCGCTGAAGGTCATCTTGCAGACACTCTTTTCGGGAGTTTCCACGCTTACCAGTTTCATAGGAATCCAACCTCCGTGTTGCCCCAAAAGGAGCGATTTCAAACATTAATAAAGTTATTATAGCACAAGTGGGGCAAAAGCGGTATAATAAAAGAGAGAAAAAAGTGCGAAGCGGGCGATTTTTGCCCGGCAGAGCACGAAAGGATGTGCATCGGATGCGCTTGTTTGACGTTCTCGGGCCGGTTATGATCGGCCCCTCTTCCAGCCATACAGCGGGTGCCGCCCGGATCGGCTACACGGCCCAGAAGCTTCTGGGCGAGATCCCGGCGCAGGCGGATATCGGCCTGTACGGCAGTTTTGCCACCACCGGAAAGGGACATGGCACGGATAAAGCCCTGGTCGCCGGCCTGCTTGGCCTGCGGCCCGATGATCCCCGCCTGCCCGACAGCTTTGCCCTGGCCGCAGAGCAGGGCATGGCATTCCGGATCCATCCTGTGGAATTGCGCTCTGCGCACCCCAATACCGCTGTTCTCACCCTGACGGGCCGGGAGGGCCGGGTGCTTTCCATGAAAGCCGCTTCGGTGGGCGGCGGGCGCATCCGTGTGACCGAGATCGACGGCGTGCCCGCCGATTTCGGCGGCGACAGCAACACCCTGATCATTCACAATGAGGACACCCCCGGTTGCATCGCCGAGGTGACCACCTGCCTTGCCGTGCGCAGGATCAACGTTGCATCGATGCAGGTGTTCCGCGCAGGAACCGGCGGCTATGCCGTTATGGTGCTGGAGTGCGATTCCCACATCCCCCACCCACTGGAACGGAAGCTGGCGACCCTGCCCGGCATCCTGAAGGTGACCTGCCTGAACATCGACGAGCCCGAAGAAGACGCGGAGGAATGACCATGTCCTTTTTATCCTGTGAAGAAATGCTGGCCGCTGCCCGCAGCCAGAACCTCTCCCTTGCCGAGGCCATCCTGCGCAGTGATCTGGCCGAGAGCCGCCTGACCGAAGAGGCCAGCCGCCATGCCATGCATCACCTGTGCATGTGATGGAGGCCACCAGCCGAGAGTATGACCCTGCTCAGCGCAGCCGCAGCGGCCTGTCCGGCGGCGATGCCGCCAAGGTGGAACAGGCCCATCAGGCGGGCAGAAGCTATGGCGGGGATTACCTTGCTGAGGTGACCGCCGAAGCCCTCAAGACCGCTGAGTGCAACGCCTGCATGAAACGGATCGTAGCTGCCCCCACGGCGGGCAGCTGCGGTGTGCTCCCGGCGGTGCTGCTTCCCCTTGCCCGTGCAGGCGAGGCCGATGAAGAAGCCATCTGCGAAGCCCTCTATGTGGCCGCAGGCTTCGGGCAGGTCATCGCCGCCCGGGCCACTCTGGCCGGTGCGAGGGAGGCTGTCAGGCTGAGGTGGGAGCCGCCAGCGCCATGGCCGCCGCCGCCCTCTGCCACCTGAAGGGCGGCACGCCGGAGCAGTGCGCCGCCGCTGCCGCTATGGCACTGGGCAACCTGCTGGGCCTGGTCTGCGACCCTGTGGCCGGTCTGGTGGAGGTGCCTGCATCAAGCGCAATGTTGTGGGTGCCGTGAACGCCGTTTCCTGCGCCAATATGGCGCTTGCGGGGGTAGATTACGCCATCCCCTGCGATGAAGTCATCGATGCCATGGGCCGCGTGGGCAGTCTGCTCTCCCCTGATCTGCGGGAGACCGGCCAGGGCGGCCTTGCCGCAACGCCGACCGGTGTCCGCATCGCCGAGCGTCTGGCAGAGGAAGCCTGAGGTTTGCACGGAGAATTACGAAAGATACTGAAAAAACGAAAAGACGTACTTTTCTATGTGGAAAAATAAAAAACGAAAATAAAATCAAAAAATCTGCAAAAAACTGTTGACAAACCCCGCCCTGCGTGATAAAATACATCTTGTTCCGACCGGAACGTATGCGTTGGTAGCTCAGCTGGATAGAGTGACTGACTACGAATCAGTAGGCCGGGGGTTCGAGTCCCTTCCATCGCACCAGAAAATGCCGTGAAATCGAAAGATTTCATGGCTTTTTTGTTTTGTGAGCCATGGCTGCACGGTTTCTGCACGATTTTTGCACGGTCGGTGTTATCCATGTCCGATGATGAAGGGCGCTGTATTGCATTGCAATCAGTGCCCTTTTTTGCATCAGGTGAGCAGGGCCAGACGGAGCTTTGCCTTCATTTCCGGGTCGGCATCCTTGAGCAATTCCAGCAGAGCCGTCATGGAGATGGTGGGTTCGCCTGCGGCGGGTACAGCCTGCGGGCTGGAGGTGTCGGGCTTGGCATAGAAGCCGCTTTCAAACTTCTTGCCCAGCTCCACACGGGAGGACTGCTGGATATGGGCGTAGGTGTTCACCAGCATATCTGCACTGGCGTGTCCTGTGGTCCCTTGCACCGCCTTGATGTCGCCACCAGAGATCATCACTGGTAGGTGGCACTGGAATGCCGCAGACCATGAAAGACGATGCGGGGGAACTCCGGGTGTGCGTCCTGCCATTTCAGGAACTTTTTGCGGATGAGCACCGGCTCCACCGCCAGACCGTTGGGGAGCCGCAGCAGCATCCCGCTGTTGCGGTACCGCTCCGGGTCAAGGGCTTCTTCCCGTTTCAGCCGTTCCAGCCACTGCTTCAGTTCCTCCCGCAGCAGCGGTCATGAAGATGGTGCGGCAGGAGGCTTCGGTCTTGGTGTCTTTCAGGATGAGGGAGGTCTTGCTGCCCTCCAGCTTGTCCGGGAAGATGCGGAGGATGCAGCCCCTGTCCACCTGTGCCAGCGTGTCCTTCTGCACCCGCTGCATGGAACGGTTGACGGTGAAGGTGCCCATGCGTTGGCAGCATCAAAGTCGATGTCCTCCGGGGTCAGACCTGCCACCTCCCCTTCCCGCAGCGCACCCACCAGCGTCAGGTGCACCGCCAGATGCAGGATGGGGTCCTCCATGCTGTCCAGTCGCTGCCCGCATCTCATCC
>ENA-OQIO01000628-OQIO01000628.1-human-gut-metagenome-genome-assembly--contig:-NODE-628-length-18320-cov-1.676029_pt1 | contig 18320 bp, 21 predicted proteins | sample MGYA00242573_ERZ504737 | MGnify/ENA primary metagenome ERZ504737 (study PRJEB26092, sample SAMD00036203) | human gut metagenome | host: Homo sapiens | study: EMG produced TPA metagenomics assembly of...
CTTAGCAGGAAAAATTGAACCTAATAAAGGGGAAGTTATTATTGAACCTCATAAAAGATTATCTGTTTTAAAACAAGATCACTTTGCTTATGATGAAAATAAAGTTGTTGAAACTGTTATTATGGGTAATAAAAGACTTTATGAAATCATGCAAGAAAAAGAAAGATTATACGCAAAAGAAGATTTTAATGATGAAGATGGTATTTTACTTGGTGAATTAGAGGGTGAATTTGCGGATATGAATGGTTGGAACGCTGAAGCTGATGCTGAAACAATGCTTAATGGTTTAGGAATTACTTCTGAGTTTCATGATATGTATATGAAAGATTTAGATGGAAATCAAAAAGTAAAAGTTTTATTAGCGCAAGCCTTATTTGGTGATCCGGATATTTTATTATTAGACGAACCAACAAACCACTTGGATTTAAAAAGTATTAATTGGTTAGAAAACTTCTTGTTAAATTTCAAAAATACTGTTATTGTTGTTTCTCATGACCGCCATTTTTTAAATAAAGTTTGTACACATATTGCTGATATTGACTATAGCCGTATTCAATTATACGTTGGAAACTATGATTCTGGTATGAATATAGTCAAATGCAAATTCAACAAGCGAAAGATCAAAATAAAAAAGCTGAAGCAAAGAAAAAAGAATTGGAAGAATTTATTGCAAGATTCAGTGCCAATGCTTCAAAAGCCAAACAAGCAACTTCTAGAAAGAAATTATTAGATAACTTAGAAATGGTCGATATTAAACCATCTCTTAGAAGATATCCATTTATTGGTTTTAAACCAGGAAGAGAAGTAGGAAATATCGTTTTAAATGTTGAAGGTCTTACTAAAGTAGTTGATGGAGAAAAACTTATTAATAATGTTTCATTCTCTATTCAACCAAATGAAAAAGTTGCTTTTGTAGGAGATGATAAAGCAACAGAAGCGTTCTTTAAAATTATTATGGGTGAAGATGAAGATTATGAAGGAGAATTTAAATGGGGTGTGACAACAAGCCAATCTTATTTTCCTAAAGATAACTCAAAATATTTTAATGACTGTGAATTATCACTTGTTGATTGGTTAAGACAATTTACAGATGGAACGGTTTATGAACAAGATTTAAGAGGATGGTTAGGAAGAGTGTTATTCTCTGGAGAAGAAGCTTTAAAGAAAGCAAATGTTTTATCTGGAGGAGAAAAGGTAAGATGTATGCTGGCTAAAATGATGATGAAAGATGCAAATGTTCTTGTTTTTGATGAACCAACAAACCATTTGGATCTTGAATCAATTCAAGCTTTAAACCAAGGTCTTATTCAATTTAAAGAAAATATTTTATTTACATGCCATGACCATCAATTTGTACAAACAATTGCTAATAGAATTATTGAATTTAATAAAGATGGTATGATTGATCGTTTATCAACATACGATGAATATTTAGAATATAAAGAAGAATTAGAAACAAAATAAAGGATCCAAGAAGGATCCTTTATTCGTTTACGATATATAATGTTTTATAAGGGAAGGAAATTTGAAAAAAATTTTTCTAAGAAAGATGTTTAAATATTATTTATCTTTCTTGCTATTATCATAATAAACAATTGTGAACTGAATATTTCTTATTAAACAAAAAAAGCCTTTTTTAAAGACTTTTTTGTTTAAATAATAATTAGGAAGGGAATATGAATTTATTATTTAACGAAAGATGATTGATCTTTCATGGTTATAATATAGATGAAAACTGTAATAGAACAATGGTTCAATCATGTGTTTTTATGTGATGTCGTAAAATTAAATGATAAAGAAGATTGAAAAAAATTATCATTTTGGTAAAATTGTTTTAAACAATGTGAGGTGATAAAGTGGAATTACATTTTACAAAAATGGAAGGTATTGGAAATGACTATATTTATGTTGATGGGATCCATCAAGAAGTACCGATGGATGCTGAATTTATTAGTCGTATTTCTAATCGCCATTTTGGTATTGGTGGAGATGGGATGATTGTTATTTTAAAGTCTGATCAATATGATTTTAAAATGCGTATGTTCAATCTAGATGGTAGTGAAGGAATGATGTGTGGAAATGGAATTCGTTGTTTTGCTAAATTTTGTTATGACCATCATTTAACAGATAAAAAGGTTTTAAATATTGAAACAAAGGCAGGTTTACGTATTGTAGAACTTATTTTTGATGGGGATGAAGTTGTTGGCGCAAAAGTAGATATGCAAGAACCAATTTTAAATTGTAAAGACATTCCTGTTATTTTTGATCAAGAAAAAATGATTAATGAAAAAGTAATGATTGGAGATCAAGAATATGCTTTAACAGCTGTTTCTATGGGGAATCCCCATGTCATTACGTATGTTGATTCATTAGATTTTGATATTGAAAAAATAGGAAAACAATTTGAAAAACATGCTATGTTTCCAGAATCTGTCAATACTGAATTTGTTGAAGTAATCAATGATCATTATTTAAAAATGCGTGTATGGGAAAGAGGCAGTGGTGAAACAATGGCTTGTGGAACTGGTGCTTGTGCTGTTATGTATGCAAGTTATTTGAATGGTTATTGTAAAGAAAAAGCAACAGTTGAGCTTCTTGGAGGAAAGTTAGAAATTGAACTTCAAGAGGGACATATTTTTATGACAGGTCCAGCAACAACTGTGTTTGAAGGAAAAATAAAAATATAAGGAGGAAATTTATGTTACAAACAGCAGAAGAAATTATTAAGTATATTGGTGATGCAAAGAAACAAACACCAATTAAAATGTATTTAAAAGGTAGAAATTTAACCTGATACAGATGCATTCCATTTATTTGGAGATAGTCATTTTAAAATTGCTATTGGAGATTTAGATGCCATCAATGCTTATGTTGAAGAAAATAAAGATTTAATCAAAGATTCATTTATTGAACAAGATCGTCGTAATAGTGCGATTCCAATGTTAGATATGAGAAATATCAACGCTCGTATTGAACCAGGATGCTTCATTCGTGAAAATGTTTCTATTGGAGATAATGCCGTTATCATGATGGGTGCTGTTATCAATATCGGTGCTAAAATTGGTGAAGGATCAATGATCGATATGGGTGCTGTTTTAGGAGGACGTGCTGAAGTTGGAAAACATTGTCACGTTGGAGCTGGAGCAGTGTTAGCTGGTGTTATTGAACCACCTAGTGCTTCACCTGTTATTCTAGAAGATGATGTTTTAATTGGTGCAAATGCGGTTGTTATCGAAGGTGTTCATATTGGTAAAGGTGCAGTTGTAGGGGCAGGAAGTATTGTTACTCAAGATGTACCTGCTGGTGCGGTTGTTGTTGGAAATCCAGCAAGAATCATCAAGGAACAAAAAGATGAAAAAACTGAAGGTAAAACACAATTAATGGATGATTTACGTAAAATCTAGGATACGATTATGGAACAATTATTAGATCAAATAAGGACATGGCGTCGTCATTTACACGCCATTCCTGAAATCGGTTTTCAAGAATATAAAACATCAAAGTATCTTTATGAAGAATTAAAAAAAATGGGGTATCAGCCTTTAAAAATAACAGAGACGGGAATCGCTGTTTATCTTGATTTTCATAAAGAAAAAACACTTGCTTTTAGAAGCGATATCGATGCTTTAGAAATTGAAGAACAAACAGGTGTATCATTTAAAAGTACACATCAAGGAAAAATGCATGCCTGTGGTCATGATGGACATATGACAGCACTTCTTGGACTTGCTTATAAGCTAAAAGATGTTCAAGATCTACCACATAATGTTTTGCTTATTTTTCAACCAGGAGAAGAAGTGGTCAATGGGGCACCATCAATTATTAATACAGGTATTTTTGAAAAATATCATGTTAAAGGAATTTATGGTTTACATATGTTCCCAGATGTTGATGAAGGAAAAATTGCTTGTCGTAAAGGTCCTTTAATGGCTGAAAGTGGTGAATTGGATGTAACGGTTCATGGTAAAAGTGCACATGCAGGTAAGTATCATGAAGGAATTGATTCAATTGTGATTGCGAGTTTTTTTGATTAGTAATTATCAAAGTATCATTTCACGAATGATTTCGCCTATGCAACCTTGTGTTTTAAATATAGGTGAAATACACGGGGGAACGGTCAGAAATATTGTGGCTAGTCAAACAAGTTTCCATGGAACTCTTAGAACGTATAGTGAAGAAGTTTTTTCACGTATTGTAGAAGCAATGAAAGGATTTAATCAAGGAATGGAACAAGCATATCATTGTCAAATTGATTTTGCCTGTCAACCTTTTAACCCACCTGTTTTAAATGATGCACATTTATATGAAGAACTTAAAAAGAATGTTGGCGCAAACTTCGAAGAACTTGAAGAACCTGTGATGTTAGCAGAAGACTTTGCTCATTATCAAAAAGTGATTCCTGGTGTTTTCTTTTATGTGGGGACAAGATGTAAAGAATATACTTCAGGTCTACATACACCAACTTTCAATTTTCATGAAGAGGTTTTAGTACAAGCCGTTGAACTTTATGAAAAACTTGCAAGAAATGTACAATTGGGGGACTAAAAATGAATTATTATGATAGATCATTGGATGCTTTAATGCATGCCTATGGAAGATATAATGTCACATTTGATCATGGAGATGGCATTCATTTATATGATGTAAATCAAAAAGAATATATTGATTTCTTTTCAGGAATTGGTGTTAATTCTTTTGGTTATAATTATCCAGCTTATGTAGAAGCCATGGAAAAACAATTACATAGATTAATGCATATTTCTAACTACTTTAATACGGTTGAAACAATTGAAGCAGCTGAATGTGTTAAAAAAAGCTACAAAATTAGATAAAGTATTCTTTACAAATTCAGGAGCTGAAATCAACAGAAGGTGCTTTAAAACTTGCACGTAAATATTATTATCAAAAACATGGAAAAGCGGATAGTGAAATTATTTCTTTAAATCATTCTTTCCATGGAAGAACAACAGGATCTGTTAAACTTACAGGAAATGCACATTATCAAGAAGCGTTTGGACCTTTAATTGAAGGTGTAAAATATGCCAATATCAATGATTTAGAAAGTGTTAAAGCATTAGTAAATGAAAAAACAGCAGCTATCATCGCTGAACCTGTTCAAGGTGAAGGTGGCGTTTATGTTTGTTCAAAAGAATTCTTAACAGGTTTAAGAAAACTTTGTGATGAAAAAGATATTGCTTTGATTTTAGATGAAGTTCAATGTGGTATGGGTCGTACAGGAACAATTATGACTTATTTCCAATACGATATCTTACCTGATATTTTATGTTTAGCTAAAGGAATTGGGGCAGGTTTTCCAATGGGAGCCTTTGTCGCAAATAAAAAGTTTGCTGCTGCGATGGAACCTGGAGATCATGGTTCTACTTATGGTGGAAATCCAATGGCTGGACAAGCATGTCGAACGGTCTTTAAAATCTTAGAAGAAACAAAAATGCTTGATCATGTTCAAGATATCAGTGAATATTTAATTGAAAAATTAGATGATTTAAAAGATAAATATTCTTGTATTAAAGAAAGACGTGGTTTAGGATTGATGATTGGTTTAGAATTTGATCGACCAGTTAAAGATATTGTTCAAACTTGCTTAGATAATGGACTTATTGTTGTCATGGCAGGAGCGAATGTTATAAGAATGTTACCACCATTTATTACAACTGAAAAAGATGTTGATCAAGCAATTGCTATTTTAGATCAAGCAATTGAAAAAGATATTTAAAAAATTTTAAAAAATTAAAAGAAAAATAAGGATGTTTTTGACATATATAATGATGAGGTGATAAATATATGTTGAAATATCCTATTTTTTTACAAGATAATGAAAACAGTTGTGGGGCATACTGTATTAAAATGCTCTTAAAGCTTTATAAAAGAGATGATGAAATTAAAAATATTAAAAAGCGTTGTCGTCTTACAAAAGAAGGCGTTACGGTTTATGGATTGATACAAGTTTTAAAAGAATATCATCTAGAAGCAAAAGCGTATCAATGTGAGTTTAACATTTATTTGAAGAAGTCAATTGTCCAGCAATCGTGCATTTAAACAAGATGATCTCTATCATTATGTCATCCTCTATAAAGTTAAAGATGGATATTTTTTAGTAGGAGATCCAGCTAAAGGACTCATAAAAATGTCTTATGAAAGTTTTTCAAAGCAGTTTACAGGAATTATTATCATGATTGATCATGTAGGAATGCCAATTACTAAAAGAACGAATTATACTTTTCAAAATTTTTTAAAAGATCATTTTAAACAGCATTATCAAACAATCATTAAGATGATGATTAAAACCATTATTATTTCAATGCTTACAATGATTTTTTCTTATTATTATCAATTGATGATTGATTCTTTTTCAAAGTATCCAATCTATCAAATTGTTTTCATTTCTCTTGGCTTTACAGTGCTCTATGCCTTTAAACTTTTATTAGATTATTTAAGAAGACAACAAATTTTAGAATTAAGCAGAGAACTTAATCAAGAATATGCTTTAAAAACCATGCAAAATCTTATTTATCAAGATTATGATTACATGGATGGTTTAGAAAAAGGAACATTGTTATCAAGATCACAAAATTTATTTGAATTAAGTCAATATTTTATAGAATTTTATCATGTGATCTTTATTGATAGTATTTTAATGCTTTTCATTTTGATTTTTATTTTATCGATTCAATTCTTTTTGTTTTTGATTGTTTTATTGATGATGGTTATTATTTTTTTAGTATTTTATTTTTATAGTAAAAAACTACATATTGAAAATAAAAAAATATTAGAACAAAAAGAACATTTAAATGATGGCCTATTAGAATTTCAAGAAAACTATTTTCAAACAATTCAGTTTAAAGTTAAAAAAATGATGAAAAATAAACTAGGATATCTCTATGATACTTACTTTATGAATGTCTATCATCATGATGAAATGACCAATATTCATCAAGTTCAATTAGAAGCCTTGATTCAAATCATGATTATGGCTGTCTTATTATTGGCAATCATCATTTATAAAAAGCAACAAATGACCCTTGGAACAGTGATGCTTGTTTATTTATTACTTTCTTATATGATTGATCCTTTAATGAAAATATCAGTCTTTATGCGATGCATGATGAATTACAAATTATTTTTGAAAGATATAAAGAAATGTTACCTGAAAAAAGAGAGAGGAAAAAGAAAATCAAAAAGATAAAAAGCATTGAATTAAAATATGTAAGTTTTAGTTATGGTTATACCCGACCTCTTTTTGATCATTTTCAATTAAAAATAGAACGTTCATTATTTATTCAAGGTAAAACAGGAAGTGGTAAATCAACACTTTTAAAACTGATCATGAATCAATTACAACCAACAAAAGGAGAAATTGTTATTAATGGAATCAATCTACAAGAACTTGATTTAAATAGTTATTATTAGTTCATATTAAATATTTTAAAATAAAAACTCCCGTTTTTTATAAAGAATCATTAAGAACGAATATGATTTTTGATCGTTTGTTTTAGAGAATAAATGATAGAATTATTGCATTATTTTATGTTGGATGATTTAGTAAATGGTTTAGATTTAAAACTGGATGAACAGGGTGGCTTTTTATCATCGGGACAAGGACAGCTCGTGATGATTATTCGTGCACTATTAAGTGAACCCGATGTTTTGATTTTAGATGAAGCATTTAGTAATATAGATCAAGAAAGATTACAATTATTGATCAATTATCTAAGTTTTCAAAAGATCATCGTGATTATTGTTTCTCATCAAATAAATATGATGAACTGCCAGTTTGACTGTGTTATAATTGATTCAGGAAAAATAGTGGGTGAGGAAGATTATGGAAATAGATTTAGCACTTAATAATGAAGTAGAAGATTTTAAAGAAGATTATGAAAGTATTTATTTAGAAATTATTCAAGAAGCATGTAAACAATTAGATATTCATGATGATTTAGAATTATCAGTTATTTTTGTAGATGATCAGCGTATTCATGAAATCAATAAGGAATATCGTAAAATTGATCGTAGTACAGATGTTATTAGTTTTGCTTTAGAAGATAGTGAACAATATTACATTGAAGGTATGCCAAGAGAAATAGGAGATATTTTTATTTCAATTGATCATGCTAAAATGCAAGCAGAAGAATATGGTCATTCATTTTATCGAGAAATGTGTTTTTTATTTACACATGGTTTATTACATTTGCTTGGATTTGATCATATGAATGAAGAGGATGAAAAAGTGATGTTTTCAAGACAAAAAGAAATATTGAATGCTTTAAATATTGAAAGGAAATAATATGGACCAAAATAAATTAATCGATTTAGCTTGGAAAGCAAGAGAAAATGCGTATGTTCCTTATAGTCATTTTAAAGTAGGAGCTTGTATTGCTTTAAAAGATGGAACATTTGTTCAAGGATGTAATATTGAAAATGCTGCTTATGGGTCAACAATGTGTGCAGAAAGAAATGCTGTCTTTGGCGCTTATTGTAAAGGTTATCGCAAAGAAGATATTATTGGACTAGCAATTGTTGCTGATTGTAGTCCGATTGCTTCTCCATGTGGGGCATGTCGCCAAGTATTATCAGAACTTGTTGATTTAGAGATGCCCATCTTTCTAGCAAATAAAGAAAAAGTAGAAAAACATACAATTGGTGAATTATTACCAATGGTATTTATAGGAGAGAGTTTATGAGTTTTAAATCAGGATTTGTCAGTATTGTAGGACGTCCAAATGTTGGAAAGTCTACCTTATTAAATCAAATATTAAAAACAAAGCTTGCTATCATGTCAGATGTTGCTCAAACAACACGTAATACAATTCAAGGTATTTATACAGATGATGAAGCACAAATCATTTTTATGGATACACCAGGAATCCATAAACCTCAAGATGGTTTAGGAAACTTTATGAATACGACGGCTTTAAATAGTATTTATGGAGTGGATATGGTTTTATTTATTGCACCAGCAAATGAAACGATTGGTAGAGGAGACCGTTTTATTATTGAAAGATTAAAAGAAGCGGATGGACCGGTTTTCCTTTTACTTAATAAATGTGATCTTGTTTCTAAAGATGAAGTTATTAAAAAATTAACAGAATGGAAAGAACTTTTTGATTTTAAAGAAATCATTCCTATTTCAGCTTTAGAAGATCAAAATGTGGATACATTGATTTCTACAATTAAAACATATTTAAATGAAGGAATGATGTATTATCCAAAAGATCAAATGACAGATCATCCAGAAAGATTTGTGATGGCTGAATTTATTAGAGAAAAGATTCTTTATTTTACAAGAGAAGAAGTTCCTCATAGTGTTGCAATCGTTGTTGAAAGAATGGCAGAATTAGAGGATGGCAGTGTAGAAGTTATTGCGACAATTGTTGTTGATCGTAAATCTCAAAAGGGTATTTTGATTGGTAAACAAGGAAGTATGATCAAAAAAATTCGTCAAAATGCACAAAGAGAAATGAAACGTTTTTTACAAACAACAGTGCATTTGGAATTATTTGTTAAAGTTGAAAATAATTGGCGTAATAAACAAAAATATTTAAAAGAATTTGGTTATAACGAAGATGACTATTAAAAAAGAAGAAGTTGTTTCTTTAGGTATTGTTTTAAAGACGCATCCTTATAAAGAAAGTGATTCTTTAGTCACTGTGTATTTTAAAGATTATGGAAAAATGACTTTGATTGCTCGGGGTGTAAAAAAATTAAAAAGTAAAAATGCTTCGGCTTGTCAAAGTCTTACACTTTCAGAGTTTACTTTTATACCTAGAAATGGTTTATCAACGATGATTAAAGCAAGTTCGGTTGATTTTTATCGCTATATTAAAGAAAATCTTGAATTAGAAGCGTATGCAAGTTATTTTATGGAATTTGTTTTAAAGAATGAAGAGGATAATCAACCGGATTTAGAAATCTTTGATACTTTAAAAAAATCATTAGATGCTCTAAATCATGGTTATCCCTATCCATTGGTTTATCTATTATATAATGCATTTATTTTAAAAAGATGCGGGATGGCTTTACAAGTTGATGGCTGTGTAAGATGTTTAAGACAAGATCATATAGCAGGAATCAGTTTAGAAGATGGGGGCTTTGTCTGTCACGATTGTTTATCACTTCATGATAAACAATTAGATAAGGTGACATTAAAGGCTTTTCGTCATATTAATAAATTATCGATTGATTCTATTGATCAACTTAAAGTACCGGATGAATCTATTGATTTATTAATGGAAATTATGGATTATTATGTTGATGAGATGACGGGGATTTTATTTAAAACAAAGAAAATGATTCAAAGTCTTTCAAAAATATGACAAAAGTAGACACTTTTGTCTTTTTTTATAAACATATTTTGACTATAATAGAAACAAAAGTAAGGGGAGGATTTATAGATGGGACAATTTTTACCGATAAATAGAAAAGAAATGGAAGAAAGAGGATGGCAAGAGGTAGATTTTGTCTATATTTGTGGTGATGCTTATGTAGATCACCCTTCATTTGGAGCAGCTATTATTTGTCGTACATTAGAGGCAAATGGTTTTAAGGTTGCTTTTTTATCGCAACCAGATTGGCATAAGGTAGAAGAATTTAGGCAATTTGGGAAACCTCGTTTAGGTTTTTTAATTTCTTCAGGAAATATTGATTCAATGGTCAATCACTATACTGTTTCTAAAAAAAGAAGACATAAAGATTCTTATACATCAGGTGGCGAAGGTTTTAAAAGACTGATAGAGCAGTGATTGTTTATAGTCAAATGGCAAGACAAGCATTTCCTGATGCTAATATTTTAATTGGAGGAATTGAAGCTTCTCTTAGACGTTTAGCTCATTATGATTATTGGAGTGATAAGGTTAGAAAATCGATTATTATTGATGCCAATGCAGATTTATTAATGTTTGGAATGGGAGAAAACAGTATTATTGAAGTTGCAGAAGCATTAGATAGTGGGTTAGATATTAAATATTTAACGTATTTAGATGGAACAGTTTATAAAACAAAAAATATCGATGATTTAAATGAAGCTGATTATATAATGCTTCCTAGTTACGAAGAAATTACAACATCTAAAAGAAAATACGCTGAATCTTTCCAAAAACAATATTTAAATACCGATCATTATAATGCTAAAATCTTAGTTGAACCTTATCAAGGATGGTATGTGGTTCAAAATAAACCGAATAGACCACTTACCCAAAGAGAATTCGATAGAGCTTATGGTTATGATTACAATCGTGATTATCATCCAAGTTATCAACACGTTCCAGCTATTGATGAAGTTAAATTCTCACTTATTTCAAATAGAGGGTGTTTTGGATCATGTAATTTCTGTGCTTTAGCGTTCCATCAAGGAAGAATTATTCAAGCAAGAAGTCATGAATCAATTATTGCAGAAGCAAATAAAATGGTTTGGGATCCTGATTTTAAAGGATACATTCATGATGTTGGTGGCCCAACAGCTAACTTTAGAGATACTGCTTGTGATAAACAAAAAACCAAAGGGGCTTGTCCTACAAAACAATGCTTATGGCCAGAACCTTGTAAAAATTTAAAAGTTGATCATGAAGATTATTTATCATTACTTACAAAATTAAGACAGCTTCCAAACGTTAAAAAAGTTTTCGTACGTTCAGGAATTCGTTACGATTATCTCATGTATGAAAAAATGATCATTTTTGAAGAGCTTGTTCAACATCATATTTCAGGACAATTAAAAGTTGCCCCTGAACATAATCAGTAATCATGCTTTAGATAAGATGGGCAAACCAAGACGTGGGCTTTACGAAAAATTTGTTGATAAATATTATCGTATTAATGAAAAATATAATAAAAAACAATTCTTAGTGCCTTATTTAATGTCCTCTCATCCAGGATGCCGTTTAGAAGATGCTATCGAACTGGCGGAATATTTAAGAGATATTCATCATCAACCAGAACAAGTACAAGATTTTTATCCAACACCAGGAACACTTTCAACAACGATGTATTATACAGGGTTGGATCCTCGTGATATGACACCTGTTTATGTGCCAAAAGATCCTAAAGAAAAAGCGATGCAAAGAGCCTTGATTCAATATAAGAATCCTAAAAACTATGACCTTGTATATGAAGCCTTGATCAAAGCTAATCGAAAAGATTTGATTGGATTTGGTAAAAAATGCCTGATTAAACCACGTACAAAAAGGCAAAACTATAACAGATCTTATACAAGGGGGGCATAAATGATGAAACTTACAGAAACGTATACCTCCTTAACACAAACACATATTAAATTTGATATTTATCAACCAAATGTGATATTAAGATATAAGGGAATCATTCAACTTCATCATGGATTATGTGAACATTCAGACCGTTATCAAAAATTTGCGGAATATTTAAGTCATGAAGGTTTTATTGTAGTCGTGCCTGATTTTCCTGGGCATGGTAAATCACTTTATAATTTTGAACAAGGCTATTTTGGAAGCGGAAATGCGCTTGATACTTTGATTGAAGATATGCAACGTTTAAGACATATTATCGCTAAAAGATATGAAGACCTTCCTTATTTTATGATTGGTGTTGATTTTGGTTCGCTCGTATTATTTAAATATGCCATGACGTATGGAAATTATATTAATGGAATGATAATGCTTGGAACATGTATGAAAAATAATTTTTATTATCGTATGAAAACGATTGTTGATTTAAATATTTTACTACATGGACAAATGAATCGTTCAAGAGTAATAAAAAAAGCAGTTGATTTATTTTTACAAAAAAATTTAAATGGTTGTTATAAAATGAGTAATCAAAAAGAAGTACAGCTTTATCAAGAAGATCCTTTAAGTGATTTTGTTTATACAAATCAAGCCTATCATGATATATTGGAATACATAAAATATGTAAGTGATGAAGATCATCTAAAACATATACCTGATTATTTACCTGTTTATTTATTATCAGGTGGTTTTGATAATCTTACTAAAAATGGAAAAGATACTATAAAACTTTATCAAATATTAAAAGGAAATGGTCTAAAAGATCTCCAATATAAGATTTATGATAATAAAAAAACAAGATATTTTACATGATAATAATTATCGAGATGTCTATCATGATATTATGCATTGGTTAGACGAAAGAACCTATATATAGTACCCTTATAGTTGGTTGACAAATATCCACTATAAGGGTATTTTATTTGTACGCGAAAAGAAGATAGAAGACTTGGAAAGCCAAGTCTTTATTCATTTATATCGTAAAAAAGGAGAAAATTATGGCAACTAAAGATATGGATAAATTAGTAAATCATGCAAAATCAACTGGTTTTGTATATCAAGGTTCAGAAATCTATGATGGACTAGCAAATACTTGGGATTATGGACCATTAGGGGTTGAAATGAAAAACAATATTAAACGTTTATGGTGGAAAAGATTCATTCAAGAATCTCCTTATAACGTTGGTTTAGATTCAGCTATTTTCATGAATCCAAAGGTATGGGAAGCTTCAGGACATGTTGGTGGTTTCTCTGATCCGTTAATTGACTGTAAAGAATGTAAAACAAGACATCGTGCAGATAAATTAATTGAAGCATATGATCCTTCTGTACATAGTGAAGGTTGGTCTAATGAACAAACAATGTCTTATATTAAAGAACATAATATTGTTTGTCCTAACTGTGGAAAAAGTAATTTCACTGATGTTAGACAATTTAAATTAATGTTTGAAACACATATGGGTGTTGTTGAAGATGATAAATCTGTTGTTTATTTACGTCCAGAAACTGCACAAGGAATCTTTGTAAACTTTAAAAATATTCAAAGAACTTCTCGTAAAAAAGTACCATTGGTATTGGTCAAATTGGTAAATCATTCAGAAATGAAATTACACCAGGTAACTTTATTTTTAGAACAAGAGAATTTGAACAAATGGAATTAGAATTCTTTTGTAAACCAGATACTGATTTAGAATGGTTTGATTATTGGAAAGCTTATTGTAAAAAATTCTTATTAGACTTAGGATTAAAAGAAGAAAATTTAAAATTCAGAGATCATGAAAAAGAAGAATTATCTTTCTATTCTAAGGCTACATGTGATGTTGAATATAAATTCCCATTTGGATGGGGTGAATTATGGGGTATCGCAGACCGTACAGATTATGATTTATCTCGTCATATGGAACATTCTAAAAAATCTTTAGAATATTTAGATCCTCAAACAAATGAAAAATATATTCCATATGTTATTGAACCATCTGTAGGGGCAGACCGTTTATTCTTATCTATTTTCTGTGATAGTTATCAAGAAGAAACATTAGAAAATGGAGATACAAGAACAGTGATGAAATTACATCCTGCCATTGCTCCATATAAAGTAGCAGTTTTACCACTTACTAAAAAACAAAGTGAAAAAGCTGAAGAAGTTTATGCAACACTTGCTAAACATTTCTCTGTTGAATTTGATGTTGCAGGTCAAATTGGTAAAAGATATCGTCGTCAAGATGCTATTGGAACACCATATTGTGTGACTGTTGATTTTGATACAATGGAAGACAATGCTGTTACTGTTCGTGATAGAGATACCATGGAACAAGTACGTTTACCAATTGATCAATTAGTAGGTTATATTCAAGATAAAATTACATTCTAATAAAGGAGATTATTATGCCAAGACTTTCAAATGAAAAAATCAATGAAATAAGACAAAGCGTTGATATCGTTGATGTTATTGGCAATTATCTTCCTTTAGAAAGAAGAGGACGTAATTATTTAGCAAGGTGCCCATTTCACAATGATGATCATCCATCAATGTCTGTTTCACCTGAAAAGCAGATCTATAGATGTTTTGTATGTTCACACGGTGGAAATGTGTTTACTTTCTTACAAGATTACTTAAAAATTTCCTTTATGGAAGCTGTCAAAATGGTGGCTCAAATGGGAAATGTTGATTTAGGTGATTTTACATTTTATGAAGAAAAACCACATGTAAATCAAGAATTAGAACCATACTATTTAATGCATGAAGAAGCTAATCGTATTTATAAACATTATTTAACGACGAAGCTTGCTTTAGAAGCAAATAGTTATTTAAGTCAAAGACATTTATCTAAAGATATTATTGACTATTTTGAAATTGGTTATGCACCGGAACAAAATATTTTATTAAAAGCTTTTGAAAAATCTGGTTTTTCAAGAATGCAAGCTTATGAATCAGGACTTGTTATAGAATCTGAAGTGGGATATGATCGCTATTCCAATCGTATTATGTTTCCTTTACATAATAGTGAAGGACGTGTTGTTGGCTTTAGTGGTCGTATTTATCAAAAAAATCAAAAAGAATCCAAGTATATGAACTCTCCTGAATCTAAAATTTTTATTAAAGGAGAGACCTTATACAATTACCATCGTATAAAAAATGATGTTAGAAATGAAGGTAAAGTTATTATTCTAGAAGGTTTTATGGATGTAATAGCATTATATAAAGCGGGTATTAAAAATACTGTCGCAATTATGGGAACAGCTTTAACTTCACAACATTTAAAAATGTTAAAACGATTATCAAATGATATTGTTTTATGTCTTGATGGTGATCAAGCTGGAAAAAATGCGATGATAAAATGTGTGGATGCTTTAAATAATGAAGGATTTCATACATCAATCGTGGTTATTCCTGATGCAATGGATCCAGATGAATTTCTAGAAGCTAAAGGAAAAGATGAATTAATAGCACTCTTTAAAAATCCAATAAGTGCTGTTGAGTTTAAATTAAATTATTATTATGAACGTATCAATGTTGATAATTATGAAGATCGAAAAAATTATTTAGAATCCATGGTTAAAGTCATCATGCAATTGGATGATATTGTTGATCAAGATTATTATATTGGTCAACTTGAAAAAAAATCAGGATTTTCTAAAGAAACAATTCATCATTTAATGAGTCAACAAACTCTTGTAAAAAAACCAATACCTTTTAGACCAGTGACTTATGATCATGTTTCAAGATTGATTGATAAGTATCAAAAGGCTGAAAGAGATTTGTTATATTATATGATGCAGGATAAAAAGTATGCGATGGAATATGAAGCAAAAGCAGGCTATATGTATGATAAAGTTAATCGCTTAATTGCTTCCTATATTATTGATTATTATCGTCAGTACGTCATTTTAGAAGTTGCTGATTTGATTAATATGATTGATGATCAAGATATTGTTAAAAGAATTTTAGAAATATCATCTTTACATTTACCTCAATTAGAATCAAATCAAGCAATTGATGATTATATCAAAATAATACAAGAAAAACTTAAAATTGAACGAATTAAACAACTTGAACAGGAGCTATCACAAACATATGATCCTCGTCAACAAGCAAAAATTCTTCAAGAAATTATAGAATCAAAAGATAAGGAGTAAACTATGGCAAAGAAAAAAGTACAAGCAGTTTCATTTGATGATTTAAAAAAATTAGTTGTAAATGAAGCAAAAAACAATAACAATGTATTAACCCAAGAACAAATTGATGAATATTTAATGAATTATGATTTAAGTGATGAACTCGCAGAAGAATTACTTGAATATATTCAACAAAATCAAATTACCATTCTGATGATGATTTAGATTCATTAGATGTAGATGATGATATGTTACTTGCAGGCGTTCCTACAATGGATGATGATTTAGACCTTGATATAGATGATGCAGACGATACTCCTGATTTAGATTTTGATGGTGATTTCGATATGATGACAGGGGATACATTACATATGTATCAAGAACATGATGATGATAAAGAAAGCGAAAGCACTCAACTTGGAAGTAATGTTAAAATTAATGATCCTGTAAAAATGTATCTTAAAGAAATTGGGCGAGTTGAATTATTAAATCATGATCAAGAAATTGAATTAGCTAAAAGAATTCTTGAAGGAGATGAACAAGCTAAAAAAGAACTTGCTGCAGCAAACTTAAGATTAGTTGTTTCCATCGCTAAAAGATATGTTGGACGTGGAATGTTATTCTTAGATTTAATCCAAGAAGGAAACATGGGGTTAATTAAAGCAGTAGAAAAATTTGATTATACAAAAGGATTTAAATTCTCTACTTATGCGACTTGGTGGATTAGACAAGCAATTACACGTGCAATTGCCGATCAAGCCCGTACAATTCGTATTCCAGTACACATGGTAGAAACAATCAATAAATTAACACGTATTCAAAGACAATTAATTCAAGAATTAGGTAGAGAACCATCTGCTGAAGAAATTGCTGAAAAAATGGATGGTATGACACCAGAAAAAGTACGTGAAATTCAAAAAATCTCTTTAGAACCCGTTTCATTAGAAACACCAATTGGTGAAGAAGATGATTCTCATTTAGGTGATTTTATTGAAGATGAAGGCGCTATGTCACCAAATGATTATGCAGCAAATGAATTATTAAAAGATGAATTAAATGATGTTTTATTAGAACTTACTGATCGTGAAGAAAAAGTTTTAAGACTTCGTTTTGGTATGGATGACGGACGTGCACGTACACTGGAAGAGGTTGGTAAGGAGTTTGATGTAACGCGTGAGCGTATTCGTCAGATCGAGGCAAAAGCACTTAGAAAGCTTCGCCATCCGAGCCGCAGTAGAAAATTAAGAGATTATCTGGATTAAGAAAGAGGCGCCTATGGAACTATCAAAGAGACTTACTGCAGTAGCAGGTCTTTGTGACAGAGGGCGCCTCTGTCGCAGATATAGGAACAGATCACGGATATATACCGATTTATTTGATAGAACAGAACTTATCACCGAAAGTGATAGCGATGGATATCAATAAGGGACCGCTGGAACGTGCGAGAATTCACATAGCAGGCTATGGAATGAGTGACCGGATTGAGACAAGGCTGTCGGATGGACTGGCAGCAGTAAAGCCGAAAGAAGTGGAGGAGATGATCGTTGCCGGAATGGGCGGCGGTCTTGTGATTCACATTCTGGAAGAAGGAAAACAAATCGTCAGTACATTAAAAGGCTGCATCTTACAGCCTCAGTCTGAGATACAGAAAGTACGGGAATATCTTGTAGAACATGGGTTTTGGTTCGAAGCAGAAGATATGGTAGAGGAAGACGGGAAATATTATCCTATGATGCGGGTGGTACACCAGAATATTGTGAACATAAGACGGCCGACCGGCAGGAAGATTGTAAAAAAGAGGAATGGGAGTACCTTTATGGACCACTACTTTTAAAAAACAAAAATCCGATATTATATGAATATCTGAAGCGTGAAATCCGTATTCGTGAAGATATACTTCTCGGTCTTGCCGGAAAAGATGGTGAGCGG
>ENA-OQIO01000630-OQIO01000630.1-human-gut-metagenome-genome-assembly--contig:-NODE-630-length-18295-cov-7.835700_pt1 | contig 18295 bp, 20 predicted proteins | sample MGYA00242573_ERZ504737 | MGnify/ENA primary metagenome ERZ504737 (study PRJEB26092, sample SAMD00036203) | human gut metagenome | host: Homo sapiens | study: EMG produced TPA metagenomics assembly of...
GCAGCTGCCCAGCGGTCAGCGCCGTCGCCGCCGTAAGCCCGGCGCGATGTACCTCAACCATAGCCGCGGGTTTAGCGACCGCAGCGCGCGCATCGGCAACGGGCGCTCGCCGCGCCGACCGTCCCGTCTGCCCTATGCGCTCATCGCCGTGGGTTGCGCGCTCGTGCTGTTTATCGCTGCCGTCGTGGGCTACGTCAACCGCAGCGTGGACGTGGAGCTCAACGGCCAGAAGACAGCGGTGCGTGTGGGCTCTACGCTGCAGAATCTCATCGACGACCAGGAGTTGACTGACACCTACGACGCAGGCGACCTGCTGGCCGTCGATGACAGCGTGCTCAAGCGCCATGGGGGCGAAAAGCTGTCGGTGAAGGTCGACGGCAAGCGCGTGAAGCAGGGCAAATGGGATAGCCGCGAACTTGAGGGCGGCGAGAAGGTGACGGTCAAGGATGGCCGTAACACCTACGAGAAGCACGAGGTTCAGGCTACGGTTATCGAGCCCAAGCTCAAGGTCGAGGGTACGGGCGCTATCGAGTATGTGCAGACGTGGGGTGTCCAGGGCCGCTCCGAGGTGTGGGTTGGTGAGCAGTCGGGCAAGACGCAAGACCGCGGCGAGGTTGTGCCCGCCACCGATTGCGTCGTTGCGTGCGCCAGCGTGGCGCCCAAGGGCAACAAAAAGTACGTGGCGCTGACGTTTGACGAGGGTCCGAGCGGCGCTACCAAGCAGATCTTGCAGGTACTCAAGGAAAAGGGCGTCACCGCGACGTTCTTCCTGTCGGGCGATGCGGTCGAGGCCTCGTCCGCCACGGCCAAGGCGATTGTCGATGCCGGGTGCGAAATCGGATCCAACAGCTACAGCGACGATTCGCTCAAGGGCCAGGACCGTGAGGCGGTACGCGAGCAGATCACGAAAGGCACCGATGCGATTAAGTCGGCGACCGGCGTGAAGACGATGCTGCTGCGTGCTCCCTATGCTGCCTTTGACGAGCAAAACTGGATTGATGCGATGGACCTGGTCTCCGCCGTGGTCTCGTGGAATATTGACTCGGGCGACTGGCTGCTCAACGGTGCCGACGAGCAGGTCTCGACGGTGCTCGATTCGGTGACGCCGGGCAATATCGTGCTGCTCACCGATAGAGACGAATGCGCCGAGCAGACGCTCGAGGCGCTGCCGCAGATTATCGACGGCCTCATTGCCGACGGCTACAAGATCGTGACGCTCAGCGACCTGGTCAAGACGGACACGTCGCTGAGCAAAAAGCTCACCTCGCTGACGAAGGTCACCATGCCCAAGGGCGCCGTGTTCCCCCAACTTGCCGAGGACAACGACACCACAGAGTAGTTATTGGGTAGTCATTTAAGAACGTCCCCAATGGCTATGTCACGGATGCGTCAGCGTTTGGTATGCCTGCAATGTGCAGCGCATAAATTCGATGCCGCAGGGCGATGCTGATGCTATAGTTACTGCGGTTAATGAGGGTCAAGAGAAAGGTTACAGGTGAAATCCAAACCTCGACCATACAGTCGATGACCCCATGCAGGTGCTTTTTGCGCATGCACGGGGTGTAGGCGTCGAGCGGCGTGCCGCCCGCGCATGCGTATACATATCCAGAAGCCCCCGGACGCGCACATGCGGCCGCGTTCGGAGGAATAATGATGGGGAGCACCATTGAATTATCTGAGTGAGATGCTCAAATTGCCGGTCTTGGACGTCGACGGCGAAAAGCTCGGCGTGGTCAACGATTTTGGTATTGCTACCGGCGAAGTTTTTCCACACGTGACGTCGCTCGCGTTCCGCGGTCCCGGCAAGACGCCGTTTATGATCAGCTGGCGCAAATGGGTCGACCGTATCGACGAGACGGGCGTGTACCTTAAGGCGTCGGCCACCGAAATCCGTTTTTCGTACCTGCAGCCGACCGAGCTCTTGCTCGCACGCGACGTGCTCAACAAGCAGATCGTCGACACGCAGGGCATGAAGGTCGTGCGCGTAAACGACATCAAGTTTTCCATGTCGGGCGAAAATCAGCTGCGTCTGCTGGGTGCCGAGGTCGGTGCCCGCGGCTTGCTGCGCGCGATCAGCCCCACGCTCGAGCATGTTGCCGAGGGCTTTATGAAGCACCTGGCAAGCCGTTGAGCGAGGATATCATCGCCTGGTCCTACATGGACCTGCTCGACCGCTCGACCAAGAATATCCAGCTCTCGGTGTCGCACAAGACGCTCGGCGAGCTGCACCCTGCCGACATCGCCGACATTATCGAGCAGCTCGACCCGCGCCTACGCGCGCAGGTGTTTGCGCAGCTCGATACTGCCCAGGCCGCCGAGGCCATCTCGGAGTTCGATGACGACGAGCTTATGACCGAGATGCTCGAGGGCCTGTCCGATACGGACGCATCGTCGATGCTGGCCATGATGGACCCGGACGATGCAGCCGACCTGATCGACGAGCTCGATTACGAGAAGGCCGAGAAGCTCCTGCGCCTGATGGGCGTCAAGGAGGAGAAGGCGATTCGTAACCTGCTGGGGTATGAGGACAACACCGCCGGCCGCATCATGACCTCGGAGTTTGTCTCCCTGCCCGCCACGGCAACGGTCGGTGACGCCATCGAGGCGATTCGCGAGCTCGACGAGGACTTCGAGAGCGTCTACTACGTCTATACCGAGGATCCGAGCGGCATGCTGACCGGCGTGCTTTCGCTGCGCACGCTGATCGTAGCCGACCGCGACGCCACGTTGGGTCAGCTGGCCTATCGCGACCTGGTCTATGTGTCGCCCGACGAGGACCAGGAAGACGTAACGGACGAGATGACCAAGTATGACCTGGTCGCTATCCCCGTCTGTGACGAGAACCGCCACATCTTGGGTATCGTGACCTTCGACGACGCCATGGACGTTATCGCCGAGGAGCATCAGGAGGACCTGCAGATCGCCGGTGTCGGCTCGGGTGACAGCGCGTCCGACGACTCGACGAACGTGCTCAGCTGGTTCGTGCATCGCCAGTACTGGGTTGTTGTATGGGGCATCGCGTCGTGCATCATGGCGACCGTGCTGGGAACGGCGCTCGGCTCCGCGCATCTGGTGGTGTTCCCCATGTGCGCCATGCCGCTCGTGCTGCTGGCGGCCTCGCGCATGGTGTCGTTCGTCAAGAACTACTTCCTGGAGTATGACGGTCACGACGACGAGCCCAAGCCGTATCTGGGATTCTTCTTCCAGAGCACGGGCATGGGCCTGATTCTGTCACTCGTGACCTACCTGTGCGCCCAGCTGGTGCGCACCGCTGCATTCCCCGATGCGCCCATGTTTGAGGAGCAACTCTTTACCGGGTGCTTTAATATCGCTGCCATCATTTGCCTGGTTGGCAACATGAGCGCCGTGATTTACCTGATGGTGCTGTTCTGGCGTGACGAGCATGACCTCAACACGTCGGGCACCGCCATGAACGTCATTGCCGTCATGATCTCGTGTGTGGCGTATTGCATCGCCGCGGTGCTGCTCGCCATGTCAGTCATGGGTTAGGTGGTCGCGTGCAAAATACCAAGCAAAAGTCGGGCACCAAGCAAAAGCTGACCATCGCGGCCATCTTTGGCGCTATGGGTCCCGGTCTGCTGGCGGCGCTTTCGGGCAATGACGCCGGCGGCATTGCAACGTATTCCAGCGCGGGCGCCAGCTATGGCTACAAGATGCTGTGGATGCTTCCTGTCATGACCGTGCTGCTCATCGTGACGCAGGAGACCGCGGCGCGCTGCGGCTGCGTCACGGGCAAGGGCCTGGCATCGCTCATTCGCGAGCGCTTTGGCGTGCGCAAGAGTGTACTTGCTATGGCGGCGCTGTTGATCGCCAACACGGCTGTGACCATTTCGGAGTTTGCGGGTATTGCGAGCGGCCTTGCCCTCTTTGGCGTGCCGGCGAGCATCTCGGTGCCGTTGGTGGCGCTGCTGGTGTGGATGCTTACCATGTCGGGGAGTTTCCAGCGCATCGAGAAGATTCTGCTGCTGGTGAGCTGCGTGTTCGTGACCTATATTGTCGCCGCGTTTATGGCTGGCCCCAACTGGGGTGAGGTCGCGGTCGACCTGGTCGTGCCCAACATTCAAAATGACCCCAGCTACGTGTCGCTCGTGGTCGCAACGATCGGTACCACCATCGCGCCGTGGATGATTTTCTTGGCGCAGAACAACGTGGTCGATAAGAACGCGGGCGAGGACGATATCGTGCTGCAGCGCATCGATACCGTGAGCGGCTCGCTTGCTGCCGATGTCATTGCCGGCTTTATTATCATCACGACCGGTACGGTGTTGTTCCCGGCGGGTATTCAGATTAGCGATGCCGCCGATGCTGCCCGCGCGCTGGAGCCCATCGCGGGCCAGTGGTCCACGGTGCTGTTTGCCTCGGGCCTGGTCGCGGCGAGCTTCTTGGCTGCCTGCGTGCTGCCGGGCGTTACGTCGAGCGCTATCTGCGAGGCATTTGGCTGGGAGCGCGGTGCCGACCGCAGCTGGGACGAGGCCCCGGTCTATCGCGGCATCATTACGGCCATCATCGGTATCTCTGCCGTGCTGGTGCTTATGCCCGGCGTCGATTTGTTCCAGATTATGATGACCTCGCAGGTCATCAATGGCGTGCTACTGCCCGTGGTTCTGGTGTTCCAGGTGGTTATCGCTGCCGACCGTCACATTATGGGCGCCAACCGCAATGGCCGCGTGTGGAATGTACTCACGTGGGCGACCATTGGCGTGATTACGGTGCTGACGGTTGTCATGTTTGTCCTGCAAGCGATGGGCTACAGCGCTTAACGACTGCTTTTGCTTCCGAACAGGCCGCAGCGATGGGCTGCGGCCTGTTTTTTGCCTGCTATAGGGTGTTAGTTATATGGCAGTGGGCAAAAATGCCAAATATGAGTACTGCTGCTAAGCGAATAGCATTTACATTCAAAAAGATAATGAACATAACATATAATATGTTCATTAAAATTGGCTTCAATACGCCATAAACCAGTCAGATTGGCTGCTTTCGGGGGTTGTAGGGGTCGCTCGGTCGTCATTTTGGGTGGTTTTGCCTGCTACTAAAATGGTAACAGTACTCATATTTGCCCTTTTTGCCCACGACCTCTTGGAGCCGGCTCGAAAAGAGCGATTTTGGGGCTTGGAAACAACGCTCGGGGCGGCGAGGCGTCCAGAATTCGGTTACAAGGAGGGCGTTCCTCGGCTGTGTCAGGAGTGTCCCTAAGTGCCGGCACATAAGGAGCGTCCCTAACTGCCGCAGGGGGCGTCGGCCGTGGCCGACGCCCCTGCGGGTGTAAGCAGATTTGGCTGCGCGTTACTTGTCGCCGCCGAGCTTGTGCGGCTTGTAGGCGAGAGCGTTGACGAGCGCGTCGCCGGCGGACTTGACGGCTGCCGGTTGCGGATCGTTAACGTGGTCCTCGGGGTGCACGGGCAGGTCTTTCTTGACTGCATCGTGGATGAGATTGAGGTACTCGGTCACGCCGGTAGTCGACAGGTGCGTGCCGTCGCCGTCGAACAGGTCGTTGCGATTGGCGCTGTATCCGTACCAGTCGATAACGCGCACGTTCTTGTAGCGCGTGGCGGCATTTGCGATAGCCTGGTTGGTGGAACCCACCCACGGCTGCGGACTGCGTGTGTTCACAAACGCGACGATACGCTTGTCGCCGGCATCGGCCATGATGGCATCGATCTGGTCATCAGTTACCAGACCATTGGTGCCCAGTGCAAAGACCACGACCTTGCCGGCAAGGTTCTGTTGGAGATAGCCCTCAAATGTTGCGCGGCCTGCATCGAACTGGCGGCCCTTTTCGGCATCGATGTGACTGTGGGGGAACACGCCGTCAAAGGAATCGACGGCGCGCAGCGACACGGAGTCGCCGATCATCAGCAGGTCGTAGGATCCGTCGGGGAAGCCGTCGTTGTCCTTGTCGGTGTCGTCGGCTGCCTGCTGGTCTTTGGGTGCGGTATTCTTGGCTTCTTTGTTGAGGATTTCGGCACCTTCACCACTTAACGCGGAGGTCTCCGGCACAAAGATGAGGCTCCTAGGGCAATGATCAGCACGACGCCGCAAGTGGCGCACACGGAATATGCGCACGCACCCAGCTTGCGGGCGTGGCGGTTCCGTCGCGGAACTCGGAAACGGTGCGCCCAAAGGCGCCTTTCCTAAACGGAGTCTCGATAAAGCGATAGCAGCACTCTGCCACGGCGACCACCACAAGTACCTGCAAGATGTACTGCCACCAGGGCGTATCGTTGATGTTGGCGACCGGGTTCATAAGCAGCAGCAGCGGATAGTGCCACAGATAGATACTGTACGAGCGCTTGCCGACCCACACGAGCGGCTCGGCGGCAAGAGCGCGCGCGACCAAGCTCTGGGGCTGTACGCAGGCGGCGATGACCATGAGCGTGAGGATGGAGCACAGCAGCGTGCCTCCGCGATATTGGAAAGCGGTGTAGCCGTTGGTGAGCGCGACCATAGCCGCAAGGCCGACCAGGCCCACAACGCCCAGCACGTCGATGGACGCAGGTGAGGACCAAAAGCGTGTGAGCGCACTCGGCTGAGCTGGGGCGGTCTCGGCTGCGGAATCGGTCTGCTCGCCATGCCCACCCTTGGCGTTCTTGTCGAGCTTACCGCGCTTGGCAGCGCTCACTAGGCGGTCGAGTCCCAGGCGATGGGCAAGGCGAACCGGCGCCAGGTCGCGGTCGGGGATAAATGCCATCCATGCACCCAACAGCAGCGAGAACACGCGGGTATCCGTGCCGTAGTACACGCGGCTGGGGTCGGCGGCAGGGTTGTAGAGCACCATCATGGCAAGGGCGGATACCGCTGCGAGCCCTAGGACCACACGGCGCGTGTTGGGTTTGCTCACATGCATGGACACCATGGCAAACAGCAGCGGTGGCCAAATCAAATAGAACTGCTCTTCGATGGCGAGCGACCAGAAGTGCGTGAGCGGCGAGGGGTCGCCCAGAGCATTGAAGTACGAAATATCCTGCGCAATCTGCCACCAGTTGTTGAAGAATAGCAGCGACGGCAGGATATCGGGGCGCATCTTGGTGAGCATCACGTGGTTGAAAATGGTGCACAACGCGCAAGTCACCACCACAACGGTTACCACGGCGGGGAATAGGCGGCGAATGCGGCGGATCCAGAAGCTCTTGAGGTCGATGCGGCCGGTCTTGGCTACTTCGTTGAGCAGCAGGCGCGTGATCAGATAGCCCGAAAGCACAAAGAAAATCGTGACGCCGAGCAAGCCGCCCTGCGCCCAGGTGAGGTTGAGGTGGTAGAGCACCACGCGACAACGGCGAGTGTGCGTAGGCCATCGAGGGCGGGGATATAACGGGACTTGGGGCGAGCGGGCGTCTGATGGTCGGCAGCCGGTGAGCAGACACCGTCGTTGGCGCTGGCGTGCGCGGACTTGCTGGAGGACGCGGGCGTACGACGTGAGTCCGCGCCACGGTGTGTCTCGTTGGTGCGGGGTTTGCCCTGCGGACGTTCGTGCGGAGTCTGCGCCTGGGCCGTGCGGCGTCGGCCGCGTGAGCTCGATTGCGGGAGTTGTTCCATAAAATATCATCCAATGACGAGAATAGTCAGCACATATTCATTGTAGCCGCCTGCTCCTGTGAATGCTTGCTGCTGGCGCAACCTCAAGCGCGCGTCCACATCAAAGTGAACTAAAGTTATAGGGGGTGCGAAGGCGCACAATCGACGGTCGACGGTGGGTGCAAAGCCCGCAGACGAGGAGGTTTCCATGGCAGATAACGGCATCGTTGCGGTGTTCGGCAGTATGAACATGGACCTTTCGGTGGCGTGCGAGCGCATGCCACGTGCGGGCGAGACCGTCGGCGGCAGCGGGTTTATCACCAACGCTGGCGGCAAAGGCGCCAACCAGGCCGTGGCAGCTGCGCGCATGGGCGCGCGCACGTGCATGATCGGCGCGGTCGGGCGCGATGCGTTTGGCGATGCGCTGGTGGCGGGACTTCAGGATGCCGGCGTGGGCGTGAGTTCGTGGCGCGGCGCGACGACGTGGAGACGGGCACGGCGACCATCATCCGCTGCGAGAGCGATAACCGCATCGTGCTGTCTCCGGGCGCAACCATGCGCTTACGGGCGATGATGTGGCCTGTGCGCTGCGCTATCTGGTGGCCGATGAGCTCGACCGCGATGCCTGTGGGCTCGCCCCCGCGGCCGGCAGCGTCTTTATCGCCCAGGGCGAATGCGATCTGATGGCGACGGCCGAGGCGCTTGCCTGCGCTCACGAGCTGGGGTTCTATACGGTCTTTAATCCGGCGCCTGCCTGTGAGTTGCCGGCGGGTGCGTGGCCCGCAGTCGACCTCGTCTGTCCCAACGAGACCGAATGCCAGGCACTGACGGGCATTCTGCCGCAGATGACGCGAGTTGTGCCGAAGCGCTTAATGGCCTGCGCGCCAAGGGTGCCGGAGCTGCGGTCATCACGTTGGGCGGCGCCGGATCGGTTACGCTCGGCGATGACGGTGAGCCGCTGCGCATGCCGGCGCTTTCGAGCTCGGTGGTCGACACCACGGCGGCCGGCGATACGTTTATCGGCGCACTTGCAGCTACCCGTCTGGAGGGCCTGCCGCTCTTTGAGTGCATGGCCGCGGGCGCTCGCGCCTCGGCGGTGACGGTGTCGCGCTTGGGTGCTCAGCAATCGATTCCCACGCGTGCCGAAGTTGAACATTGGTTTGGTTAAACGATAAAGACGGAGAAGCGGAGTAGAACAATGGCAACCAAGAAGCTGATCCTTGATCTGGATATGGGTGTGGACGACGCTATGGCGCTCGCCTATGCCGTTGCGAGCCCCGAGGTGGAGCTCGTCGGCATAACCACGTGTTTTGGCAACGTGCGCGTCGACCAGTCGGCGCATAACTGCTTGGCGGTGCTTGACCTGTTGGGTCGTCCCGAGGTGCCGGTGTATCTGGGTGCCGACCGCCCCATTAAGGCGACCGAGCCTATACGCCGCCGGCGTCAACCACGCTCATCCACGGCAAGAACGGCATCGGCGGTGCGAGCGTGCCCGCGTCGCCCTATGAGCCGGTGGGGGCAACGTCGGCCGACGGCAACGCTGCGTCGATTATCTGATCGATGCCGCGCGCACCTATGGCCCCGACCTGGTCTATGTGGCGACCGGCCCGCTCTCCAATCTGCGCTCGCCTGGAGCGCGATGCGGCCGCGATGATGTCTATCGGCCGCGTGGTGGTGATGGGCGGCGCCTGACCGTGCCCGGTAACGTGAGCGCGGGCGCCGAGGCAACATGGCGAGCGACCCCGAGGCTGCCGATGCCGTGCTGCGCTCGGGCCGCAAGCTCACCATGGTGGGTTTGGATGTGACGCATCGCGTGGTGCTCACGCGCCGCGATATTGCCGGCTGGACGGGCTCGGGCACTATGGCCGGCTGCGCGTTTGCGAGCATGGTCGAGCACTACATTGGCTCGTACGAGATGAACGCACCTTACCTGGGTGGTTGTGCGCTGCACGATCCGCTGGCTGTTGCCGTGGCAATCGATCCCACGCTCGTGGGTGCGCTCGGCTGCAATCTACGCGTCGACCTGCTGGGCGAGTACCGCGGTCGCACCATCTGCGATGAGCGCCGTGTGGCAGATCCCGACAAGAGCGCGCTTGTGGCGCTGACCGTTGATGCCCCGCGCTTCCTTTCCGAGTTCAAGGCACGCATGGCCCGCGTCCTGGGCTAAGTTGTCTTTTTGGGACGGGCTTTTTTGGCTGGTATGATTGGTGCGGCCATTCGAACCAGCTAAAAGAGCCCCGTCCCAATTTGACTACCGAGAGGATTTGCCATGGAGCGCATCGCCAGCTTTTCCGTTGATCATCTGCTACTTGAGCCCGGCGTGTATGTGAGCCGCATCGACCGCGATCCGGCGACCGGTGCTGCCGTCACCACGTTTGACCTGCGCCTGACCACGCCCAACAAGGAGCCGGTCATGAACACGGCCGAGTGCCACACCATCGAGCACCTGGCGCGACGTTCCTTCGCAACCATGCCGAGTGGTCGAGCCGCATTGTCTACTTTGGCCCCATGGGCTGCCGCACGGGCTTTTACCTCGTCGTGTTTGGCGAGCTGACGAGCGAGGAGATCTTGCCGCTCGTGCGCGAGTGTTTGAGTTTGTCGCCGACTTCGAGGGCGATGTCCCCGGTGCCGCTCCCGAGGAGTGCGGCAACTACCTGGACCAGAACCTTCCCATGGCTAACTGGCTCGCGCGCCGCTACCTCGACCGCGATCTGGCCGATATCGACGAGAAGCACCTGCATTATCAGCAGGCGTAAGGCTTTATCGCCTAAAACGTGCGCATTGGGCGCCTTCGCTTATGCGGGGGCGCCTTTTTGTTGAGTAGTCGGGACGAGCGTTCAAAATCGCTCATGTTTGTTCTAGAATGTTCATACTGTCACATAAACGAACAGGAGTGAACATGCATATCTATTCTGTCGAGGATTCCGAGTTCAAGTCCTATGGCAACGTTTGGGATAACGTTCCGTCCGAGCTCACGTCGCCTGTGCTCGAGGCGCTTTCTGCCACGCCCATTCCCGAGGGCAGCAAGTACGTAGCAAGTGCGCCGGAGCTCGAGGGCGTCAAGGATGCCGATAAGCTGGGCTTTCTCATGTACGGTGGCCGTCCCTTCCAGTTCGGCTGGTGCAACGGCCACAACACGCGTCTCAACTGCCTGGAGTATCATCGTGCCAGCGAGTTCAACTTGGGCGCGCGCGACTTTATCCTGCTCGTGGCGCATCGTTGGGAGATCGAGGACGGCAAGCTCGACACCGCGTGCGTCAAGGCGTTCCGCGTGCCGGCCGGCAAGGTCGTCGAGGTTTTCAACACCACGCTTCACTACACGCCGTGCATGGTCGACGACGGCGGCTTCCAGGTGATGGTGGCGCTGCCCGCCGGCACCAACGGTCCGCGTCCCGAGGCCGCAACCGACATGCCTGCCGCCGGTGACAGCTACTGCTATTGGAAGGCTGACAAGTGGGTTCTCTGCCATGCTGACAGCCCCAAAGCTGCCGAGGGCGGCTACGTAGGCCTCACCGGAAAGAACCTCGACATCGCCTGCGACTAGAATCTTCTGTCTCGATTTGTAACATCTAACGGGCTAAATCGTCTCTACCTGTTACAGATCGAGACAAACCGTAGAGGGCCGCCCGAAAATCTCGATCTGTAACACCAGGCCCGATTTTGGCGGTCTAGATGTTACAGATCGAGACAAACCGGGCCCAAGCCGCCACAAAGGTGCCTGTCCCCTTTGTGGTGGATTGGGCAGGCGGGTATCAAAAAGTGTCAGACGGGGCGGTTGCCGGGCGCCTGCACGCGAAAAGAAGTATCGGCCTGCGCCGTTGCCGTTGAGCGGCGCGTTGTTTGCAGGGATACTGAGCCTATGACAACAGCGTGCGAAAGGATTGATGCATGGCTTTCCGTAATGACTTCCTGTGGGGCGGCGCGACGGCTGCCAACCAGTGCGAGGGCGCCTACAACGTGGACGGCCGCGGCCTTGCCAACGTGGACGTGGCTCCGCACGGCCCCGAGCGCTATGCGGTGGTCTCCGGCCAGCGCAAGATGCTCGACTTCGAGGACGGCTATTACTATCCCGCGCAGACCGGCATCGATTTCTATCACCACTACAAGGAGGACATTGCTCTCTTTGCCGAGATGGGCTTTAAGACCTTCCGCATGAGCCTGGCGTGGACCCGCATCTTCCCCAACGGTGACGAGACCGAGCCCAACGAGGCCGGCTTGGCCTTCTACGAGGACGTGTTCCGCGAGTGCCAGGCGCACGGCATCGAGCCGCTCGTGACCATCACGCACTTCGACTGCCCGATTCACCTCATCAAGGAGTACGGCGGCTGGCGCAACCGCAAGCTCATCGACTTCTACAAGAACCTCGCGACCACGATCTTTACCCGCTACAAGGGTCTGGTGAAGTACTGGCTCACCTTTAACGAGATCAATATGATCCTGCACCTGCCGTTTATGGGTGCCGGTCTGGTCTTTGAGGAGGGCGAGAACAAGGAGGCCGTCGAGTACCTGACCGCCCACAACGAGCTCGTCGCCAGCGCTTGGGCAACCAAGATCGCTCACGAGATCGACCCCGAGATCAAGATCGGCTGTATGCTCGCCGCAGGTAGCTACTACCCCTACAGCTGCCGTCCGGGCGACGTGCGCCAAGCGCAGATTGACAACCAGAGCAACTATTTCTTCGTCGACGTCCAGAGCCGCGGCTACTACCCGGCCTATGCCGTCAAGAAGCTCGAGCGTCTGGGCATCGATGTGGGCATGACGGACGAGGACCGCGAGATCCTGGCCGCCAACACCGTCGACTTCATCAGCTTTAGCTACTACAGCACCCGCTGCTCTGCCGGTGCCGATAACCCCGATGTCGAGCGCACCCAGGGCAACGCCTTCGCCGGCGCCAAGAATCCCTATCTGCAGGAGAGCCAGTGGGGCTGGGCCATCGATCCGCTGGGCTTCCGCATCACCCTTAACGACCTGTACGACCGTTATCAGAAGCCGCTGTTTGTGGTCGAGAACGGTCTGGGCGCCAAGGATGTTGTCGAGGAGGGTGGCTCCATCAACGACGACTACCGTATCGACTACCTGCGCCAGCATATTGCCGCGATGCGTGATGCTGTGACCGAGGACGGCGTTGACCTGCTGGGGTACACCACCTGGGGCCCGATTGACCTGGTGAGCGCCGGCACGGGCGAGATGTCCAAGCGCTACGGCTTTATCTACGTGGACCGCGACGACGCAGGCAACGGCACCCTCAAGCGCTCAAAAAAGAAGAGCTTCGACTGGTACAAGCACGTCATTGAGACGAATGGTGAGGACCTGTCCTAAGGAAGCTGAGACACTCAACTTCAGAGTCTCCTAATCAAGGCGCCCGGCGAGCAGTTAATGCTCACCGGGCGCCTTGCCGTCTGCGGATTTTGGGACATGCGGCCCGCTTTTTCGGCCCATCTGTCGGTACACTAAAGGACTATGGGTACCCGCGAGCGACATATCGGCCACGCGGCCGCCCGGACCGCGCCAGTTGCGGATCCCAGGGGTGGCAGGCTCTTCGCCATGCCGCGATTCCTTGTTGGCATAACACATCAGGTGTACCGTCATCGCGTCTTTGCTATCGCCGGCGCCATCACCGCGCTGTTCCTCATGCTTTTGGCGGTCTTGCCGGCGCTGTTCGCCTTCGACCCCAAACTTTCTAACGCCGTGCCCGCCTATAGCAAGGTGTCCGAAGAGGTCGTGGATGCGCTCGCCCATTCGAGCTCTCTCCCGCTGCTTGTCGCCGCAATTGTATTTTCGATCTGGGGCGTATCGGTCTATCTGCGCTGTTTGGACTATGTGTTGCGTCGCCGCCTTGTTGCCGTCGCCACCATCTGCGCCCTGTGGATGATCGAAGTCATTCTCAAGTACAAGTCGTTCACGCCGTTCTATGCCACCGTGCTGTGGTATCTGTACTACGTGCCCATGACGCTCATTCCGCTGCTCTACCAGCTCTGCGGCCTGCGCCTTGCGGGCCTGGAACAACACCGCCTGGGTCGCCGCTACTGCGCTGCGCTGTGGATTGCGGCCATCCTGCTTATCGGATTTGTGCTCACCAACGATTTTCATCAGCAGGTCTTCCGCTTTGATCGCACAAGCGACACCTGGAGCAACGATTACACGTACGGCTGGGGTTATTTCGCCGTCCTCGTGTGGACGGCCTTTGACTTCGTGGCCTTTTTTATCCTGGTTGGTCGGTCCTCTTCCTTTCGCATCCAGCGTTTCTCGGGCACGGCGGCGCTCGTACTACTGGGCGGCGCATTCTTTGCCGTCTCGTATGCTCTGCGCGTGCCCTGGGCATGGAGGCTCAACTTTTCGCTCGTCTATTGCGTCCTGTGCGTGGTGGCGATGGAAATCTGTCTCGATTGCGGTGTCATTCCGTCGTATCACGACATCGCCGGCATCTTCGACACCTTACCGCTTGACCTCAAAGTTCTAACGCGCGACCTGCAGGAAGTCTATGCCACGCCGGTGTCAAAGCCAATGCCGGTAGGCGTGTGCGAGGAGTTGCGGACCCAGGAGCACGGCCGCGCCCATGCCTTTGCCGTGGCGTCCGATCCCGATGTGATGTACCGTGCCTTTCCACTGCTGGGCGGATCGGCCTGCTTGCCCAAGACGTGTCGGAGCTCAACGAGCTTAACCGTGAACTGGCACATCGTCGCATGGAGCTGCAGCGTCAAAACGAGCTGCTCGCCGCCGACTACGACCTTAAGACGCATTTGGCAGATCAAGAGGCCGAGACCTTGCTGGTCCAAGACGTGGACCAAGCGCTTGCCCGCGCGCTCGAAGGGATGTACGACCTGCTGAGCTCGCTGCCGCCGTTGACCGACGAAGCGTCTTCGCACGAGCGTTACCGCATGCTGCAGCGCGCCAAGATGCTCGTCGCCTATTGCAAGCGCAAGGGGTCGCTCACGTTGGCACAGCACGGGGAGAGCGGTTTTGATCGAGACCGCATCCAGCTCATTGCCAACGAGCTCGCAAGCGATCTGCGCACCATCGATATCGATTGCGCCTCGATTATCGCCATACGGCGCCCGATGCATGCCAGTACGGTAAGCGCCCTGTACGACTGCGTGTATGACTTTGCGTTTTTTGCCTACACCACCGACCATCCGGCGCTTATGTATCACTTGGGCGACCATGACCGATGCAGTGTCGAGCTGCGCGCCACGCTTTTTTCCAACGATGATGCAGATCTTTCGCAGACGCCCGCTGCGCAAGAGCTCGAAAGCGCTTTGCAAGGGCGCAACGTGGCATATCGCCTTGAGGGCGAGCCCGGCCAGCTGCGCATGATCGTCTTGATGCCGAGGGCGGGTGAGTGACGATGCAGATTTCGCTCATCCTTCCCCAAATCGTTGCGCTCGATGTTGTCTTTGCCCTGACTGCGTGTCTGCAGACGATCCACGTCCCGCTCATCGCATCGCGCCGCTCGTCCTATAACCGTAAGGTGATTTGCGCCTACGAGGCGAGTCTTGTGCTTCACCTGATGATTTCGGCGCTCATCTTATTCGCGTCGTCTGGCTCGTATCTGGTGGCGCCGCTTGACGTTTGCGCCAGGGCAATGGGCGGAGTGCTGTGCTCAATGCCGCGATTTTTGCCTATGGCGTGGTGCTTATGGTGCGCTATCGTCGCCCCGTCATGCTGGTCGAGCTGCTGCTTGTTGTCGCCGTTACACCGCCGTTGGTTTTTGCCATGGGCTCGGCGTGGACCGTTGTCCTTATCGCAGAGGGAGCGTTCTTCCTGTTCCGCTCCATCGCGGCGCTCTTGATGGACGTCCGTAACCGCCAGGAGGATATCACCGCGTTCTCGACGATCGAGACCATCAACGTGATTCCCGTGGGCATCCTGTATCTGGACCCGAGGGGCCGTCCGCTGCTCATGAACCGCTGCATGCGCAAAAACCTGGTGGAACTTCATATGCCCACCGATCTAGGTGACATGAGCGGCACATGGAACGACCTGCGCAAACTTAGCATGCAAATGCCCGAAAGCAGTAGGAACCGTGTGCGGATTAACTTGGATCGTTTTGGTGATGCTCGCGCCGTGATCGAGATTTCTCCCGCCGAGATTCGCCTATTTGTGCACGATGAGGTTATGGTTTCGGGCCGCCTCTTTGAGCGCATTATCGGCTTGGACGTGACGGAATACGCACACGCCTACGACCGCCTGGCGCAAGCAACCACCTGCTTGAGCTTGCGGGCCAAGAGCTCCAGGCCCAGATCGAAGAAGTTAAAAAGGTTGCCGACAATGCGGCCTACCTACGTATGCGTGCCCGCGTGCACGACGTGATCGGGCAGCGCCTGTCCATTCTTCATCGCTATTTGGAGGAGGGACGTCTGGACGATGAGTCGCTCGAGCAGATTGACCCGTTGCTGCGTTCAATCGCCGCCGATTTGCGCAGTGGCGGTGCTAGCGAGCCTGCAGAGCAGCTGGGTGATATCGTCCATGCTTTTGGCCTGGTGAGTGTGCAGATCGATGTTGAGGGCGCGCTGCCTGAGGACGCGCGTGTCGCCGTCGCATTTTTGCAGATCATTCGCGAGGCCTCGACCAATGCCACCAAGCATGCGCAGGCGCATCGGGTCCATGTACGCCTGTGGCAGGAGGGGACGGATGCTGACGCCGTCGCGCGCATGACGATTTCTAACGACGGGTCCCCGGCCCCCGTATCGTATCGCGAGGGAACGGGTATCCCAGGTATGAGGCATGTCGCGCAAGATCTGGGTGGCAGCCTGGAGGTCCACGCCGCCCCGCCCTTTACGCTTGCGGTATCCATTCCGCTTAACGCCAGCGACACGTCCCAAAGGAGAAACTCATGATCCGCGTGTTAATTGTCGAAGATCAGGCCATCCTGCGCGAGAGCCTGGCGCGCTCCGTTGGCGACCAGCCCGATATGATCGTTGTTTCCGCCATCGCCGATGCCTCCGAGGCCTTGGGCGTCGCGCTCAAGGAGCGTCCGGACATGATACTGATGGATGTGTGCACCGAGCACGATTCAAACGGCATCGTGGCGGCGGCACGCATCAAGGAGCAGCTGCCTGAGTGTCGCATCATCATCATGACAGGCATGCCCGAGATCACCTTTGTCGATCAGGCCCGCGAGGCGGGCGTCGATAGCTTTGTGTACAAGAACGTCGGTATCGACGAGCTGTTCGCCGTGATGCGCTCCACGCTGGCGGGCTATTGCACGTTTCCCAAGCCGCCCGAGAGCATTTTTTCGGGCACGGCAGCTCTCGACGACGTCGAGCTATCGATTTTGCGCCTTGCCTGCGAGGGCAAGAGCCGCCGCGAAATCGCGGCCGAGCTGTTTATGAGCGAGGGCACCATCAAGCGTCGCATCTCGGAGATCCTGAGCAAGACCGGCTACGACAACATCATGCGCCTGGCCGTGCATGCGGTGACCGAGGGCAGCATCGTTCCCAACATGGAGCGCCCGTAATCGACGCGCTCACCCGTGCTCCGGCGCCGCAAAGATAGGCCGCCCACCGTTTCGCATCTAAAAACGGCGGGGCGGCCTGCTTGTATGGGCAGCGCTGTCGGCATAAAGCGGCGGGGTCGCAGGATCATTTCCTGCGGCCCCGTCTGGTGTGCGCGGATGTGTCCGCCAACCGCGGCTGATGTTACGTGCCGTTACGCGATGGTTGCGCTGTAGGAGGCGACGTCCTCGTAGGAATCGGTCAGGTAGGCGTCGATGCCGATGGTCGTGTTGACCAGGTCGTCAAGGCTGTCAAGCTCGCCGCTCGAGAACGTGAATTCCTCGGTGGCGTTGGTGCCGGGCATCAGGTGAGCCGAGAACCAGGGTTCCTTCATGGTGCCGTTGACGTTGGTCTTGCCGGAAGGAGCGTAGAAGGTCAGGTCCTTGTCGCTCTTGTTGGTGATGTTGACGACAAAGCCGATGTCGCCCCAGTCGTCCTTGAACTTCTCGGTGATGGTGATGGTGCACAGGTCGTCATCGGCGACGGTGACGGCGGGGGAGATTTCGATGCTCTGGACGTCGTCGTCTTCGACGGCTCATCGATCTCTTCTTCCTTCTCGGCGTTCTCGCGATCCTTCTTCACCGTACCGGACAGATCCTTGTCGGACTTCGTAAAGATAATCTTGTCGCCGTCCACCTCCAGGACGAGCTTGTCGTCCTTAAGCTTCAGGTCGTGCGACTCATCTTCGGCGGTAATCGTTACGGTGGTGGCGTCCTTGGCCTCCCATTTCAGGTCGGCGACCTCAAGGAACATGTCGAGGACGCCCGTGCCGTCTTCGTCGAGGATCAGGATACAGTTGAGGCCCCACTCCTTGAGCATATCCATGTACTCATCGGTGAGCTCTTCGCCCTCCGTGGTTCCACCCGAGAGCTTCCAGCTGCCGACGAAGTTGGCCTTGGGGTCTTTGCCGCCGCCGCTGCAGCCCGTCAGGGCAAAGGCGAGCGCCAGGACGCATGTCAGAAATGCGAGTACGGACTTTTTGAACGTTGTCTTCATGGTGTCCTCCTTTATCGAACGAAACCCATAGAAGCAAATGCGGGGGTGGCGGACCCCCCCGCCAATTACCAGATAGAGGGGTTATGGCCTGGGCGTTCCGCAGTTGCTGCAGAACTTGCCGCCGTTTTCGCTGCCGCAGTTGGGGCAGAACCACTTGGCCGGTGCCGGGGCGGGTGCGGGACTGCCGCACTCGGGGCAGAACTTGCCGGTGTTGGTGGCACCGCAGCTGCAGGTCCACGTGCCGGCCGCGGGGGCAGCGGCGGGAGCCGGTG
>ENA-OQIO01000631-OQIO01000631.1-human-gut-metagenome-genome-assembly--contig:-NODE-631-length-18284-cov-4.811092_pt1 | contig 18284 bp, 16 predicted proteins | sample MGYA00242573_ERZ504737 | MGnify/ENA primary metagenome ERZ504737 (study PRJEB26092, sample SAMD00036203) | human gut metagenome | host: Homo sapiens | study: EMG produced TPA metagenomics assembly of...
TTTACATTTCCGGCAAAGTTTGTAATACTGTTTTGGTCGATATGATAATACTCACTGATTTTCTCAATATCACTTCCATGAAAAACTGGTTTTGTATTCGTCATAGGCGTCTCCTCCTTAGCAGGTTTCAAATAAAATTCCAAGCGTATTTGGTCCACAATGGCTGGAAATCGTACAGCTTGCTTTCGTTATATGGATCTCATCAAAATGCATAGCTTCTTCGATTGTATTTTTAACAAGTTCAATATATTCCGGATCAATGCCGGAATGTGTGATAAAATCAGAGATGGATCGATATCCGGATAAGCAGCAAGTTTATCTTTTACATATTTCACAAGAACTTTATCAAGCGTTCCACGATATTTCTTTCCTACATTCATACTGCCATCTGCTGTGCTGATTTCGATACATGGCTTTAATTTCAGAACATTTGCTCCGAGAGCAGCGACCGTTGAACAGCGCCCACCGGCATGTAGAAATGTCAGCGTATCCAAAATAAAGCTGGCATGACAATGCTTTGTGCGTTCGCGAAGAGCTTCGGCAATATCTGCCGCTTTCAATCCCTGCTCGATCATCCGACCGGCATCTGTTACAAGAAGTCCGGTTCCGGTGGAGAGAGAACAACTGTCAATCACATGAACATGCCCGAGCTCTTCAGCAGCAATACAGCAGTTTTGATGAGCACTGGAAAGTGAGCTGCCAAGATTGATATGGATCACTTCATAGCCTTCATCGACCCATGGTTTAAAATGTTCAATATATTCCGCAACATTGACGGCGGCTGTTTTTGGAAGGATTTTTTCATCGTAATATTTCTGATAAATTTCTTCCGGTGTAATGTCAATGCCGTCCTTATAATCTTTTCCATCCAGAATGATGTGGAGTGGAAAAATAGTGTACATGATAACGTTCTTTTAGTTCCTGATCCAGGTCACAGGTACTGTCGGCACTTAAAATGATCTTATTTGTAACAGAATCAGTCATAATTCTCCTCCTAAATTAGTTCGAAAAACTTGAATTGTATGGCTAGTATGTATTTATACTGCATAATGTGTACACAAATTATAACATATTTTTCACATAGAGTATAGTTTTTGTATCCAAAAAACAAAAAATGCAAAGAATTTTGGAAGCTTTTATTGACATATATAGATAATCGATATATAATCGAGCCATGATATATAGATAACCGATATATCAGTTGGGAGTCAATCCACTAGCTGATATACTTCGGCAGGATTGCAGAGGTGCGCTTCATTCTGCAGTGAGAATGTTAAGAAGTGTACGGTTAACGTAAAATCAGAAGATTAGGAGGAATTGTTATGGCAGTTGACAGAAGTCTGGTATCAGGAAGCACAACGATGTTGTTATTAAAGCTTTTATCTGAAAAGGATATGTATGGTTACGAGATGATCGAGACCTTAAGAGAAAAGTCCCAGAATGTGTTTGAATTAAAAGCAGGCACATTATATCCATTGCTTCATGGAATGGAAGATAAGAAATATCTGACAGTTTATGAGAAAGAGGTCGGAGGTAAGGTTCGTAAGTATTACAGTATTACGAAAAGCGGGAGGAAAGTTTTAGAAGAGAAGAAAGAAGAGTGGAAAATTTATTCATCGGCTGTAGTGAATGTGCTGAATGCAGCAGTTTGTTAGAAAGGGTGATGTTTGATGAGACGAGAGGAGTATTTGCATACATTAACAGAACAGATTCGCTGTAAGATGGCAAGAGGGACTATAGAACAGGAGATCAATGATCATATTGAGGATCAGAAAGCGGAATTCCTAAGTGAAGGAATGAGTCAGACAGAAGCAGAAGAAGCTGCGGTTCGAGAAATGGGTGATCCGGTAGAAGTCGGGCTTGAGATGGATAGAATTCACCGGCCGACAATGGCGTGGGGAATGATCGCATTAATTGTTGGATTAAGTCTTGCAGGCTATCTTTTACGAAGTGTTATGTATCAGACTGCTTTAGGTATTGAGCAGAGTGCAGGAAAAACAGAAGAATTGTTCTGGACAGGAATGTCATCCAGTTGGCATACGTCGCTGGAACTGCCGGCACTTTTGCTTGGACTTGTGCTGATGATTGGTATTTGCTATATGGATTATACGAGGATTGCGGTTTATGCAAAACCAAGTTGATCGCATATCAGGTGTTACTTTTCATTGGACTGCAGGTTGCCGGTTTGAAAATGAATGGATCAACCAGATATATTAGAATGCCATTCGGCATTGGATTGAATCTGATTGATTTACTTTGGCTGACAATTCCGTTGTTTGCAGCTGTATTATATAGTTACAGAGGTCAGGGATACCGAGGAATTTTAAAGGCAATCCTTTGGATGGTCATTCCAACATATTTCCTGATTATAAGAAGCCAGAGTCTGATTGGGGCAATGATACTGGAAGTGGTTTATTGTGTGGTTTTGGCGGTGGCTGTTCACAAAGGCTGGTTTCAGGTTTGTAAAAAAGCAGTACTTACGGAAATCGGAGCAGTAGTCGTTCTGATACCGGTGCTGCTTGCGGGAGGCCTCTGGTGTTTTGGCAAGGCTTACCAGAAAGAGCGTATAGCGGCTATATTATCAATCGGTGATCATGCAGCAGATTTCCCAAGCGTCAATGTGATTCGGGAAATGCTTTCCGGAAGCTCAGCATTTCATGGCAATCCGCAGTTTAAAGAACTTCTGACATCTGTAGACGGAAGTGTCCATCTGCTTGCCAGTGTGGTAGCTGCTTATGGAATACTGGCAGGCGTGTTGTTGGTTCTCTGTCTGGTAGTGCTCGTTCTTCGGTTTGCTAAGATTTCTTTAAACCAGAAGAACCAGCTTGGTATGGTGATGGGAATAGGATGCACAGCATTGTTCCTGATTCAGATCGTAGTTTTTATATTAGAAAATCTGGGAGGAGTCTGTAATATGGGAATCTACTGTCCGTTCTTTGGAACAGGAAGATCAGGTATGCTGACATCTTATATCCTGCTCGGATTACTGCTCAGTATCTGCAGATATCAGAAGACAGCGCCGGAACCGGTAATCAGGTCCTGGCGCTGGAGACAACGTTCTCAATCATGAAAAATAAATTATTTTGTTGTATTACGGCGAATTAATACAGGGGCAATTTGTTTATGAACAGGTTCACCTAATGGTTTGGGAACACGCTTTTTCTGCTCTTCCATCTGTTGGACAAGAAGATCCATGCAGTCTTTGCAATCACATCAATCTGCTGGCCGATGGTTGTGATCGGAAGGATTGCCTCGCTGGCAATCGGAGAGTTGTCAAATCCAACGATCTCATAAGTAGAAGGAAATGTTCCATATTTTTGGAAAATTAAATTAAGAAACATATTTGCATAGGTATCATTCGCGAGAAAGATACCTTTTTTTTGATTGGGATATTTTGCTTCTATTTTATTGAAAATCTCTCGGATTACGTTTAAAATCTCATGATAAGAATCACCTTCTACACTAAGATCTATATCATATGGAATATGATATTCTTCGCAAGTAGCCTGAAAGGCTCGGATTCGGTCATAAGCCGGGATGGATTTATTCACATTGACATTTATATGAATTAATATGTCACATTTATCCCGAATCAACAGGGAAGTAGCTTGAAGTGCACCCATATAGTTATCAGTATTGACACTGCTGATATATTCTGCTTCGCGTTCAATTGCGATGACAGGAATCTGATAGGAAGCAAGTTTCTCAGATGGAAGAGTGTGACTTAAAACAATCAGTCCTTCAATCTGATAAGACAGAAGTTCTTCAATGTACTGTTGTTCTTCTTCAGCGCCATGTTCACTGGCGAAAACAAGAAATTTATAGTGATAATCACTGTAGCTGGAAAGGAATTGTGTCAGCATCTCAGAATAATAGTGCAGGTAAAGGTTTGGAACAATGATTCCGATAAATTCGCTTTTTCCATTTGCCAAAACCTTTGCCAGCTTATTCTTTTTATATCCAAGTGTATCAAGAGCCTGTGAAATCTTTTCCTGGTTTTCAACCGTCAGTGAATCCGGGTGATTGAAATATCTTGATATTGTAGTTTTTGAAAAATTGGTATATTCCGCAATATCTGCAAAAGTTACCTGTTTTTTACTCATAAAAGTTGAATCTCCTTCAATATGATGGCTGATGGTTCATAATATCTTTTAGTATAGCAATTTTCATGGAAAAACGCAACACTAAAATAACCAGTTACGTAACCGGTTATTTTATCACGCAAAAGTGTTGACAGAAAGAGAAGAATATAGTAATATCAAACCATAAAGTAACCAGTTACGTAACCGGTTTTCCGTAGAGTTAAAGGAATGGAGGAAGAAGTGCATGAAAAGAATGCAAAATCAAGCAAAGTCCGTAAGCAAACGAACGTGGAGAGAAAAGATGACTTATATGAAGAAAAACTGGCAGTTATATCTTTTCTTTCTAATGCCAGGGCTTTTACTGACAATTATTTTTAAGTATCTCCCAATGGGTGGTCTCCTGATAGCTTTTGAAGACTACAATGTAATAAAAGGAGTTCTTGGTAGTCCCTGGGTAGGACTTGAGTATTTTAGGCGATTTTTATCTTCACCGGATTTTATGAATTATCTGATGAATACATTAAAATTGAGTATCTATGGACTGTTGTGGGGATTCCCGGTTCCGATTATTCTTGCATTGCTTCTAAATCGCATCCGTAAGACAGGGATTAAAAAGAAAGTTCAGCTTTTGATCTATATGCCGAATTTTATTTCAGTCATCGTACTTTGCGGTATGGTTCGTATGCTTTTATCACCTGTAGGACCTCTGAACAAAGTGCTCGGAATTAGCACAAACTGGATGACAATGCCTTCTGCATTCCGAACAATTTATATTGCAAGCGGAATCTGGCAAGCAGCAGGATGGTCCTCTATCATGTATACAGCAGCATTGGCAAATGCAAGCAAGGAGCTGGAAGAAGCAGCGACCATGGATGGAGCAAATCTTCTGCAGCAGATCTGGTATGTAGAGTTGCCGGCAATTAAAAATATTATCGTAATTCAGTTTATTTTACAGGCCGGAAATATTATGAGTATAGGTTTTGAAAAAGCATATGCTTTACAGACAGACATGAACTTGCCGGCATCAGAAATCCTGTCTACATATGTATATCGTATTGGACTTCTGAACGGAGATTATGGATATTCGACAGCGGTAGGTCTCTTCAACTCGGTTGTAAATGTTATCTTGTTGATCTTTGTAAACTGTGTTGTTAAGAAACTGAATGACGGAGAAGGATTATAGAAAAGAGGGAGAAGAGATGGAGAAAAAAAAGAGAAAATATTCAAGGACAGACAAAGTAATCCTTGGAATCGGATTTACCATTCTTGGTTTATTCGTCCTTTCTATAGCAATACCGATTATCTATGTAGTACTTGCATCCTTTATGGATCCAACTGTTTTGAATAACCAGGGATTGAGTTTTAATATTAAGGACTGGACATTAGATGCATATCGAAGAGTATTAGAGAATGAAATGATCTGGCGTGGCTTTTTAAATTCCTTCCTGTATTCACTTGCATTTACAGTTATTTCTGTTTTTGTGACATTGTTGGCAGCGTATCCACTGTCCAAAAAAGAATTTGTAGGAAGAAAGATTTTTAATATTATCTTCTTAATTACTATGTTTTTTGGCGGTGGAATGATTCCTACATTCATTTTGATCAATCAACTGCATATGGTTAATACAGTGTGGGCAATCCTGATTCCAGGAGCATTTAATGTATGGAATATGATTCTTGCAAGAACTTATTATCAGTCAATTCCAACAGAATTAAGAGAAGCATCTGCGATTGATGGAGCGAATGAAATTCAACATTTCTTTAAAATTATGATTCCGGTATGTAAGCCAATCATTGCAGTACTGGCGCTTTGGTCTTTCGTTGGAATGTGGAACAGTTATTTCGACGCAATGATTTATTTGAATGATGCGAATTTGCAGCCATTACAGTTAGTACTCCGTTCTATCTTAGTACAGAATACACCACAGCCAGGCATGATTGCCGATATTCAGAGCACAGCGGAAATGGCAAAAATAGCAGAACAGCTCAAATATGCAACCATTGTAGTATCAAGTTTACCACTGTTAGTAATGTACCCATCTTCCAGAAGTACTTTGACAAAGGAATTATGGTTGGATCGGTAAAAGGCTAATAAGAAAGGAATGATACAGATATGAAGAAAAGAAAAGTAAATGCATTACTTGCAATTGTACTATCTCTGACGATGCTGGTGGAAGTTACAGGTTGTGGAAAAGAGCAGCAGCTTGAAGCTGAAATCAATCCGGATACACCTGCAACAGAAGTGCAGTTTCCATTGAAGGAAACTGCAGAACTTTCCTTTATTACAAGTGCACCGGCTACATCAACACAGGAGCCAAATGAACGAGTAATCTTTCAGAGAATGGAAGAGCAGACGAATGTTCATATTGATTGGACTTGTTTTGTATCGGATCAGTTTTCTGATAAGAAAAATCTGGCACTTGCTCAATTTGGAAATCTACCGGACGGATTATTCAATGCAGGAATGAGTGATTATGATCTATTGCGTTATGCAAAGCAGGGTATCATTATTCCATTAGAAAATCTGATAGATAAATATATGCCGAATTTACAGGCAGTATTTGAAAAATATCCAGAATATAGGACAATGTGTACAGCACCAGATGGACATATTTATTCATTCCCTTGGATTGAACAGCTTGGAGCCGGGAAAGAAGCCATTCAGGCAATCGGAGATATTCCATATATTAACAAAAAATGGCTGGATTATCTAGGACTTGAGATTCCGACAACAACAGATGAATTGGAACAGGTATTGATTCAATTCCGTGATCATGCAGATGAACTTGAAAAAGAATTTTCAATTGAAGGTGATGTGATTCCAATGTCATTTATTATCAATAACGGAGACCAAGATCCGGCAATTTTAATCAATGGATTTGGAGAAGGTTATGGAGACACGGGAGATCATTTCGCTGTAACGGATGAAGGAAAAGTTATTTACACAACTGTTCAGGAAGGTTATAAAGAAGGAATTGAATGGTTACATAAACTTGTGACAGAGGATTTAGTTGACCCAGAAGCATTTACACAAGAGTGGTCTACCTATGTAGCAAAAGGTAAGAACCATCGATACGGTCTCTGTTTCACATGGGACATTGCAAATATTGATAACAATGAAGATTATGTGATGCTACCGGCGCTGACGGGGCCGAATGGCATGAGAAATATCACGAGACAGAACAACAGTGAAACAAGTGGATTTGACCGTGGAAGATGTGTTCTTACGTCAAGTTGTCGGAATACAGCACTTGCTGCTGCATGGATTGATCAGATGTATGCACCACTTCAATCACCACAGAATAACTGGGGAACTTATGGAGAAAAGGACTCCTTTAACATTTTTGAACTGTCCACAAACAAAGATGGTGGAGAAATGCTAAAGCATATGGATCTTGGAACACAGTCTCCGGTAGAAGTGCGTGAGGCACAATCGGTAAATGGACCTCTTGCAGTTTTAAATGAATATTATGATGTATATGTAACACAGCCGGAAGATGCAAAATGGCGTTTGGATAATATGCATGAAACTTATTTACAGGATATGAACAGTAAATATGTTTATCCAAATGTCTTTATGAGCATTGATGATACGAATAAAGTATCTCAGTACGATACAGATATAAAAAAATATGCAGAACAGAAGAAAGCAGACTGGATTCTGAATGGAGGAATTGAAAAAGAGTGGGATTCCTATCTAAAGAAAATGGACCAGTATGGGCTTTCAGATTATCTTTCAATTAAACAGAAGTACTTTGATGAGTATCAGAAGTCATTAAGTGAAGAAAAATAACGATACGAACAACAGGAGAATTTGCATGAGTGAGATGTTAGAAAAGGCTAGAAAATATGAAGATGAACAGGGAAAGCAGATAAAAGCAGAAGACAGACCGGCTTTTCATGTGAGTCCGTATGTAGGCTGGATGAATGATCCGAATGGATTTTCATACTATCAGGGAGAATATCATTTATTTTATCAGTATAATCCATACGATACACATTGGGACAGTATGCATTGGGGGCATGTGGTAAGTAAAGACTTATTGCATTGGGAATATCTCCCGGCAGCTCTTGCACCAGATGAAGACTACGATAAGATGGGCTGTTTCTCAGGAAGCGCAATAGAGCTGGATGATGGCAGACAATTGCTTATGTATACAGCCGTAGATCATGAAACATTAGAAGATGGAAGTAAAAGAGATATACAGACACAGGCGGTAGCTGTCGGAGACGGAAGAGATTATGTGAAGTATGAGAAGAATCCGGTCTTGACAGAAAAGGATCTTCCGGAAGGTGCAAGTAAAGTGGATTTCCGTGATCCAAAGATCTGGAAAGGAAAAGATGGAAACTTCTATTGTGTGATCGGAAGCAGACCGGCAGACGGAAGTGGACAGATTCTTCTTTACAGAAGTGCAAATGGATTTGACTGGGAATTTGTCAGTATCCTTGCAGAAAATAAGAAACGTTTTGGAAAGATGTGGGAGTGTCCGGATTTCTTTGAACTGGATGGAAAACACATTCTCCTGACAAGTCCGCAGGATATGTTGCCGGAAGGCTTGGAATATCATACCGGAAACGGCACTTTATGTATCATAGGAGAAATGGACAAGGATACATATACCTTAAAAGAGCAGTTCAATCAGTCTGTGGATTATGGAATTGATTTTTATGCAATGCAGACAGTGGAAGCACCGGATGGCCGCAGAATTATGATCGGCTGGATGCAGAACTGGGATACGCTTGCTCATCGTTGTAACGACTCAAAATGGTTTGCGCAAATGAGTCTGCCGAGAGAATTGTCTGTGAAGAACGGAAGACTTTATCAAACTCCAATCAAAGAACTCGATGCACTGCGCAAAAACAGAGTTGAGTACAACGATGTAGTAATAGATAATGATACGATCACATTAGATCGCGTCGAAGGACGAACCATCGACATGGAACTCGTGATACGTCCGGAAGATAAAGAAAATGTATATAAGAAATTCGCATTACGTTTTGCACAGAATGAGAAATTCCATACAGAATTGAGCTTCCGCCCGTATGAGTCTGTATTGAAAATTGACAGAAAATTTTCAGGAACCGAACGAGCACTGGTTCATCAGAGAAGATGTCTGGTAAATGGAGATGCCAATGAGTTAAAGCTTCGTGTGATTCTGGACAGATTCAGCGCAGAAGTATTTATTAACGATGGCGAGCAGGTTATGTCTGCTGTTATGTTTACAGAACAGGAAGCAAACGGAATTTCATTCTTTGCTGATGGTGCAGCTAAAATCGATGTAGTGAAATACGATCTGGTATAGAAGTTACATGATAAACATACATTGAGATTGAAAATGCATGGATAATGATAAGGGGATTCCTGATTAAGGAATCCCCTTATGTAGTATAGGAGCATAGTATTGATGATAGAAGTAAGAAGAAAAAGACATGAAAACGAACTGCACGAAAAATATATGCAGTTGTATCATAATGAACAATGTTATGAAGAATTAATGCAGTCATTGGAAGAGGCTTATCAGAACAGACCTGCTGAACTTAGACGGTTAGATAATAAAAGAGAAAAAGAACCGAATTGGTATCGAAACAGAAATATGCTTGGGATAACGATGTATCCGAAGCTATTTGCAGGGGGATTAAACGGTGTGATAGAGCATTTGGATTATCTGTCTGAGCAGAAGATCACCTATCTTCATCTGATGCCGCTTCTGAAGATGCCGCATCCATATAATGACGGTGGCTATGCGGTAGAGGATTTTAAACAGGTAGATCCTGAAATTGGAACAAACGAAGAGTTGGAAAAGTTGACAAAAGAGCTGAGAAAACGCGGAATCAGTCTGTGTCTGGATGTTGTTATGAATCATACAGCAGATACGCATGAGTGGGCGATGCGAGCCAAGAGAGGCGAACAGGAATATATGGATCGCTATCAGTGTTATGAGACACGCGAGATTCCGGATCAGTTTGAGAAGACGATGCCGCAGGTGTTCCCGGAAACTGCGCCGGGCAACTTTACATGGTGTGAAGAGATGCACAGACATGTGCTCACAACATTTTATCCTTATCAGTGGGATCTGAACTATCACAATCCGAAAGTATTTAATGAAATGGCAGGAAATATCCTGTATCTGGCTAATATGGGAGTGGAAGTATTTCGTATTGATGCAGTTCCGTATATCTGGAAGGAGTTGGGAACTAACTGCAGAAATCTTCCGCAGGTTCATAGGATCGTCCGTATGCTGCGTATGATCCTTGAAATGGTTTGCCCAGGTGTGATCTTAAAAGGCGAGGTTGTTATGGAGCCAAAAGAACTTCCGGTTTATTTCGGAACAGGGCAAGAGCCGGAATGCCATATGTTATACGGTGTTTCCAGTATGGTGAATCTGTGGGCGGCACTGGCTACAAGGGACACAAGAATGTTGAAGCATCAGATGGATGTGATCCACAGTCTTCCGAAGAACTGCTATTTTGTCAATTACCTTCGCTGTCATGATGATATCGGCTGGGGTCTGGATGAAGAGCAGGAGAAGAAGCTGGAGATAGATCCGATTCAGCACAAGGAATATTTATATCATTTCTTTGAGGGGACATATCCGTACAGCTTTGCTCGTGGAGAGCTTTATAATTACGATCCGGTGACCAAAGATGCCAGAAGCTGTGGAACAACGGCAAGTCTGTGTGGAATCGAAAAAGGTGGATTTGAAGGAGATCTTGAGCAGGTGAAACAGGGAATCCAGAGAGTGCTGATGATGCATGCGGCATGTATGAGCATGGAAGGTTTTGTGATGCTTTCATCCGGAGATGAGATCGGTCAGGTCAATGATTACAATTATAAGAAAAACCCGGATACTGCTGCGGACAGTCGATATCTGCATCGAAGTCCGTTCCAGTGGGAGAATGCAGAGAAGAGAAAAAAACCAGGTACTGTACAGTATGCGATCTGGAATGGTTTGAAACAGATGGAAGAATTCAGACGTGAGGAAAATTGCTTTGGAGAGACTGCCGGTATCTCTACATGGGATACAGGAAATTCCTCAGTCTTCGCAATCAGAAGGACAGCAGGAAGAGAAGAACTGATCTGTCTGGCTAATTTCTCGGAGTATGGACAGAATGCATGGTTGAATTGTCTGGAAGGTGAATATGAAGATTTATTTACAGGAGAAAAACTGGAGATGAACTCGGTATGGATGAATCCGTATCAGTACAGATGGTGTGTGAAAAAATAGAAATCTGTTGGGAATAGAAAAAATGTTGTCGCTTTGGCAGCAGAATGGAGAAGAAAATGAAAAAATATGATGTAGTAGCACTTGGAGAATTATTGATTGATTTTACAGAAAACGGAAAGAGCAATCAGGGAAATCCTCTTTTTGAGGCAAACCCAGGAGGAGCACCGTGTAATGTGCTTGCGATGCTGACAAAGTTAGGACATAAGACAGCATTTATCGGAAAAGTAGGTGAAGACTTTTTCGGAGAGCAGTTAAGAGATGCAATTACAGAAGTTGGGATCGACGCATCCGGATTATGCACAGATAAAGAAATCCATACAACACTTGCTATGGTACATACTTATCCGGACGGAGACAGAGATTTTTCATTTTATCGTAATCCGGGAGCAGATATGATGCTGAACAAAGAAGAGATTTGTGAAGAACTTATCAAAGAAACAAAGATCTTCCATTTCGGAACATTGTCTATGACACATGAAGGAGTGCGCGAAGCAACAAAAGAAGCCATTCGTATTGCGGAAGAGTCCGGTGCGATTATTTCTTTTGACCCGAACTTACGTCCTCCACTTTGGAATTCACTGGATGAGGCAAAAGAGCAGGTGTTATACGGTCTCGGACATTGCCAGATTCTGAAAATCTCTGACAATGAGATTCAGTGGCTGACAGGAGAAGAGGATTATACTGCAGGTGTAAACTGGATCAGAGAAAGATATCAGATTCCGCTGATTCTTGTATCTATGGGAAAAGAAGGAAGCCGTGCATACTATAACGGAAGCATTGTAGAGGTAAAACCGTTCCTTCAGAAAAATACAATTGAGACAACAGGAGCCGGAGATACATTCTGCGGTTGTGTATTACATTATATCTGTGAACATGGAATGGAAGACTTAAAGGAAGAAAACCTGAAAGGTATGCTGACATTTGCAAATGCGGCCGCTTCTGTGATCACAACAAGAAAAGGTGCACTGCGCGTAATGCCTACGAGAGATGAAATCCAGAATCTGCTGGCTGAGCGAGCTGCAAAGTAATGTGTGCTGAAAAATAGTTAAGAAGAATACTCTGAAAAACGAAACAGAGAGGATACGCAAGTTACAAACGTATCTCTCTGTTTTGTTCTCTCTTATATTAAGACTTTGATATAATTACTTTCTATAAGCAAATTTCGGTAGTCCGCCTTCTTCCGGTACTTTTACAGAACCCTGGATGAGAGGCAGTGCATAGTCAATGAACTGCTGTCCGATATCGGAACCATTTCCTGTGATCCAGTCTAAAGGAACTGTTTTCTCCTGATTACAGATGAGATTTACATCTTCCGGAGCGTAAGTAATGTGGTAATCTGCATCGTCTGTACGGTGGAAGGCGATCATCATTCCTGTTGTTCCCTTCAGTGCAGTCTGCACACCGAAAGAACCGGAAGCAATCGCTTCTTTCTCGTCTGTTGCAGAGAGCATAGAGGAAGAACAACGCTGGTTGACATTGAGCTCGATGGAGCGACTTTTACGCCAAGGCGGTCTTTTACAAGGTTTTCCAAATATTTTCCGGAACCTGTCAGCATTTTATGTCCGAATATATCTACGCCTACATCACTTGCAAGCTCGCAGACAAACTTACCGTTTCCATCATTGATTCCTTCGGAAATGCAGACAACCAGATTGGAAGTATGCTCGAAAGCTTTCTGAACATCTGCAAGGAACTGTTCCTGATCAAATGCAACTTCCGGAAGATAGATCAGAACCGGATTGTCGCCTTCAAATTTACGGGCAAGGACACTGGCAGCGGCCAGCCATCCGGCATGACGTCCCATGATCTCAACGATCGTAACGGATTTTTTATTATCATAAACAGAAGCGTCGATCGCAATCTCACGGACTGTGGATGCTACATATTTGGCAGCACTTCCGAATCCCGGTGTATGGTCTGTCAGGACAAGGTCATTGTCGATCGTCTTAGGGATTCCGATGAAATGGATCTCGCTGTTTACAGTCTCAGCATAGCGGGAAAGCTTGCTTACTGTATCCATGGAATCATTTCCACCGATGTAGAAGAAGTAACCGATATTATACTTCTCAAATTTCTCAAAGAGCTGCGGATAGACGGCGTCTGTCAGGTCTTCCGGAAGTTTGTAACGGCAGGAACCAAGATAAGAACCAGGTGTTGTCTTGATCAGTTCAAGTTCGCCATTGACCTCTAACGGTTTCATATCCATCAAGTTCTCGTTTAAGAAACCTTCAATTCCGTTGATCATTCCGTAGATTGTCCCGATGACATCCTCACGGTTCAGTGCTTCATAAACAACGCCATACAGGCTGGCGTTAATAACTGCGGTTGGTCCGCCGGACTGTCCGACGATTGCATTCTTCTTCATAAAAATTCTCCTTTGGTTTAAGTTGAGATAGTCGATTTCTGTTGTCAATATATGATAAGAGCTCAATAATATATTGACGATTCGTTATTACTATAGCTGAAAAAAAGAAAATTTACAACAAGAAGTCGAAAAAGATGCTATAATGAGCGTAAAGAAAAGGAAGCGACGCCATAGGCGGCATTTTTAAAATGGAGGTTAAACCATGAAATATATTTCATTTGCAATTCCATGTTACAATTCAGAGGCATATATGGAAAAGGCAATCAATTCCATTCTTGTTGGGGGCGAGGATGTTGAGATCATTGTAGTGAATGACGGTTCAAAAGACGGAACTCAGGAGATCGCAGAACGATATCAGGAAAAATATCCGACGATCGTAAAAGCAGTTGCGAAGCCGAACGGTGGACACGGAGATGCAGTGAACTGTGGACTGGCTCATGCGACAGGAAAGTATTTTAAGGTTGTAGACAGTGATGACTGGGTAGACGAGGAAGCATTGTTGAAGATTCTTGATACGATCAAAGGATTTGTGAAAGATGAGTCAGAAGTAGACATGGTCATTGCGAACTATGTTTATGAGAAAGTTGGCATGACACATAAGAAGGTTATCCGTTATGACAATGTTCTTCCGGAGAATCAGATTTTTAAATGGGAGGATATCGGACGTTTCCGTCTGGATCAGTATATCCTGATGCATTCTGTCATTTACCGTACAGAGATGCTTAAGCTTTGTCAGTTGGAATTGCCGAAGCATACCTTCTATGTGGACAACATTTATGTGTATTATCCGCTGCCGCATGTCCGTACACTTTATTATATGAATGTGGATCTTTATAGATATTTCATCGGACGTGAGGATCAGTCAGTCAATGAGAAGGTGATGATCAGCAGAATCGACCAGCAGCTTTTCGTAACGAAGAAAATGATTTCCATGTATGAGCTGCGTCTGATCGGAAGCAAGAAGCTGAGAAAATATATGGTGAATTATCTGGCAATCATGATGACAGTTTCTTCTATTCTATGTATTCGCTCTAAGAAGAAAGAGAATCTTGAGAAGAAGAAAGAACTGTGGGCTTATCTGAAGAAAAAAGACTATAGGACTTATATGAAGATCCGTTATGGAATTCTTGGACAGACGATGAACCTTCCGGGAAGATCAGGAAGAAGAGTGTCTTCACTTGCGTATACGGTTGCGAGAAGACTGATCGGATTTAACTAAATAAGAACAGTTACAAAAATTCTATGAATATTTGGGACAGGTGAATTAATAAACCAGTCATGGCATATACTGATTTGGATGAATTTAGCTTTTAGAAAAGAGTAGAAGATTTGAAGAAAGGAAGTATATGACATGGCTGTTTTATTTTCAGAAAGCAAGACAAAACAAAATCTGATGCGTGCGTTCGCAGGAGAGGGACAGGCGCGGAACCGTTATACATTTGCGGCGGAGCAGGCACGGAAAGAAGGAAAACCTGCAATTGCAGACATTTTCCTATACACAGCAGATCAGGAGCGGGCACATGCGGGAAGATACTATGAATTGTTAAAAGAAGCATCAGGAACGAATATCTTTATTGATGGAAGTTATCCGGTAGATGAGACGAAGACTCTGGTTCAGCTGTTGCGTGCGGCAGAACATAATGAGCAGGAAGAGGCGAAGGATGTGTATCCGGCATTTGCAGATGTAGCGAAACAGGAAGGATTCTTTGAGGCAGCAGCAACATTTCAGCAGATTGCAGAGATAGAAGCAGCACATAGCCAAAGATTCCGTAAGATTGCAGACAGCCTGGAGAATAATACGTTTTATATGTGTGAAAATGCGGATGGAACTAAAAAATGGATCTGCACAAATTGCGGTCACATCTACGAAGGGAAAGAAGCACCTGCATTATGTCCGGTATGTAAGCACCCACAGGGATATTTTCTTCCTGGTTTTCTTGATTTGCACATTGGATTTTAGGCAATGAGGCATTTCAGAAGTTTTTGAAAAACGGGCAGATTTATAAATGAAGAGGAACAGCAGGTGGCATGTGTATTGCCAATGGGCTTGTTCCTCTTTTATTATCTATATATTATGAAAGTTCCCTGTCCTTCCCAATAAAGAAAAGTGCAATCGTATCCGGTCCGACATGGCTTCCGGTACAGAAATCATAAGAAGTATTTATAAAATCACGCACTTTGATTTTCTGTTGGATCTTGTCCATGATGTAAAGCGAATCTTCATATGCATCTGCGTGTGCGATCCCGAGAATCTGCTTTTCTGGCTCTACAATGTTGTCACAGACCAGATTGACCAGTTCGTTCAGTGCGGATTTACGTCCGCGACAGTTCTTGTAAGAAACGATATAGCCATCTTTGTTTCCACGTAAGATTGGTTTGATCTTAAGAACATTTCCGATGGTGGCAACGCTTCCTTTGATTCTTCCGGTGCGAGAAAGATATTTTAAATCCCCGACAGTGAAGACTCCGTTCATTTTTTCAACATAACATTCCAGAGTATCAGCGACCTCATCCACAGACATTCCTTTGGTACGCATCTCGCTTGCATAGACGGCAAGGATTCCCTGGGCAAGTGAGGCATTGAGAGAGTCGACCAGACGAATCTTGTGCTTATCTCCGAATTCATCTAACAGCTCTTCCGAAGCTAATCTTGCGGAATTGTAAGTACCACTGATATTTTTACTCAGTGAGAAATATAATACATCCTGGTCTGCTTCGAGTGCGCTTCGAAATGCTTCCTCAAAGGCAGCAGTGCTGATCAGTCCGGTTTTGATTTCGCAGCCCCTGCTCATGGCCTGATAGTATTCGGTTCCTTTCTGACGTTCTTCCTCTGGTGAAAGATCCGGGTCAAAACAGGTAATCTCTTTGCCGTCAACAAGATTGACGAAAGAAATCACGTTAATATCGTATTGTTTTGCAGTTACAGCCGGCAGATTGGCTGCCGAGTCAACAAAAATCTGAAACATAGTATCTTTATCCTTTTATCCCTGTTTATTTTTGCAGTAAAAAATTTTAGAGCAATAATATAAATTCTAACACTGAATACAAAGGAATGCAATTAAGAGAAAATAAAATCGATTTGCCTTAGTCTAGTAATAAAATTATAAAATTTTAGAAAAATAATAGAATCTATAAAAGTTAATAGAATGCAAAAAACAATAAAACTCATATAGTTTTTACATTGCGATGCAAAAACTATTGAATATTATTGCTTTTTACATTATCATAGGTGAGACGATGTGGAAAATCAATACTATTGGAGATTTATCAAGATTATCTAAAACAGCATGGCGTGGACGAAGAGCAGAATATTGCAATTAATTTTGAAGATCTTGATTATGAGGAACTGACAGAATATAAGTAACTACAGCGACTATATGTAGTCGCTGAAATAAATAGCGTAGTTTCTGGGCTTTAAGCCCAGTGACCACGAGTTTTGAGAGGAGAAAAGAACTTATGAAAAGAGGAAAAAAGATTCTGGCATTCTTGCTGATCATTACAATGCTTCTTCCATTTGTAATGAATATTCCGGCAGAAGCGGCAGAAAAAAGCAAACAGTTAGATGTTTTGTTTACGCATGACACACACTCTCATTTAAACAGTTTTTCTACAATTGTAGATGGAGAACAAAAAGAAGTCGGTGGATTTGCGAAGCTAAAGACTCTGATTGATGAGAAGAAGAAAGAGAATCCGGATACACTGATACTGGACGGCGGTGATTTTTCAATGGGGACGCTGATCCAGACAGTTTATGATACCGAAGCAGCGGAACTTAGGATGCTGGGATATCTCGGATGTGATGTGTCAACTTTGGGAAATCATGAATTTGATTATCGTTCTAAGGGACTGGCAGACATGCTGACAGCGGCGAAGGATTCCGGCGAGACGGTACCGAGTCTTGTCGTGTGTAATGTTGATTGGGACAGCATGGAAAAGAACGGATTAAGTGAAGGGCAAAAACAGATCCAGTCAGCATTTGAAAACTATGGCGTAAAGGATTATGTGGTTGTTCAGAAAGGTGATGTAAAAATCGCCGTAGTGGGCGTGTTTGGAGTAGATGCCCTGAAATGCGCACCGACCTGTGAATTATTATTTAAAGATCCGGTTGAGTCAGTTAAGAAAACGGTAAAAGAGATCAAAAAGAATGAAAAGGTAGATATGATCGCCTGTGTGTCTCACAGCGGAACTTGGGAGGACGAGAAAAAATCAGAAGATGAGATCCTTGCAAAGGAAGTACCAGATCTTGATCTGATCATCAGCGGACATACACATTCCGAGTTAAAAGAGCCTATTCAGCACGGAGATACTTACATTGTATCCTGTGGAGAATACGCAAGAAATCTTGGATCACTTTCCATGACACAGAAACAGGATGGTTGTTGGGAGATGACTTCCTACGAGTTGATTCCGGTATCTGAAGATATTGAGCCGGATCAGGCGACACAAGAGCGGATCGATGCGCTGATGGATACAGTAGATACTAATTATCTGACGAATTTCGGATATACAAGAGATGAAGTTCTTGCCGAGAATGATGTCGAATTCAACAGTCTCGAAGAAATGGAGACGAAGCATGAAGAACTGAATCTTGGAGATATTATGTCTGATTCG
>ENA-OQIO01000632-OQIO01000632.1-human-gut-metagenome-genome-assembly--contig:-NODE-632-length-18284-cov-3.361183_pt1 | contig 18284 bp, 24 predicted proteins | sample MGYA00242573_ERZ504737 | MGnify/ENA primary metagenome ERZ504737 (study PRJEB26092, sample SAMD00036203) | human gut metagenome | host: Homo sapiens | study: EMG produced TPA metagenomics assembly of...
ATATAAATATATATTAAAAGCAGCTAATCGTTAATGATTAGCTGCTTTTGCTTTTTGTTTAATATTTCAATCTCTGTTTTATTGCCGTTGCCGTGCTTTTATACTTCTCTGCCGTTTGAATCAATTTCGTCATCATTGTCTACCTCTTTTGCGTCGGCATCAACGATTGGCGGTTCAATGTTTTTAAATTCCTCTTTGATTTCATTGGCAACTCTTTTAACCTGAATAAATGTTACTAAATCTACAATCGCATAAACAATAAGCCCTGCGCCTACAAGCCTTACAAGCGCCTGACTTGTGTGAAGAGGATTAATCATAATCACAACGCCTAAAATAAGCACCGCTGCCGAAAGAACAGTTGAAACACCCCAAGTGCCGAGTCCGCCTGCTCTTGAATAAAATGAGGTGATTAAATCAACTGCACCGCTTATTGTAATGAATATACCAAACAGAAACAGTAAAATTGCAATAATGCTTTGATATTTAACGCATATAATTACACCGATGATAATGCAAACCGTTCCTGCTGTTGCAAGTATAATGCTTTTTTCTTTTGCAAAATAAGATATCCAAGCAGTTACACCAAGCAAAATGGTTGTAACACCCGTTAAAATGCTGACTGCCGTTATCGACTCATTCGGCCAAATAAGAAGCACTAAGCCGATAACAAACGACGCAATGATTGTAATTATTGAAAAGTTCTTAATTTTAATTAATAAGTCTTTCATAATAATACCCTCTTATTTTTTTATGTATCTTATGTCGTTACCCTCTAAGGTTAAAAGTGAATATTCACCGGTTATTCTCGAAGTTATTCGTTGGTCATAAAAGCCTAAAAGTTCCTTGATTGTATAATTTGTTGAAATAATTGTCGGAAGCTTAGCGCCGATACGTGTGTTGATAATGTTATATAGGCACGAAACGGTATATGCGTTTTTAAACTCTGTTCCCAAATCGTCAAGAATAAGTAAATCAACGTCTAAAATTTCATTTTCCCTGTATTTTAAATTATCAAGTCTGCCGAAATTTTCGTTTTGCAAATCTCCTAAAATGTTTTGCGCCGTGCCGTAAATAACGCTGTATCCCTTGTTGATGGCAACGTTTGCAATTGCAAGCGAAAGATGGGTTTTGCCAAGCCCTGTACCGCCCATAAAAAATAAACTTTTTGAGCTTTACTGAAATTGGTTGCATATCTTATGCAATTTTCTTTGATTTCTCAGCTCTTCTTCTCGGCGATATTTCACCGGTTTTCGGCATTGTCCGGATAATACTCTGTATTGAATGTTTCAAATGTGCATTCCTCAAGCGGTGCGATTTTTTCAATCTTTTCACGCTCAATATCCTTTAAAAGATTAATAAAGCATTTGCACCTTCTGCCGCCTATGAACCTGTATCTTCGCACGCAGGGCAGGTATATTTTATTGCAAGTGCGTTTTCGCCGTATCCGTTTTTCTTTAAAAGATTTTTCTTTTCCTCTTGAAGTGCAAGGCTTTCTGTTCGCAACCTGTCAATATCCTCTTTCGGATTTTGACTTGCAAAAAATGTTTTTGAAATGTTAAGTCCGATTTGCGCAAGCTTTCTGTTAATCGTGTTAAGTTCGGGGATTTTTGCACAAAGCTCGTCCGCTCTGTCCTGCGCCTCAAGCGTTGCTCTTTCCTTTCGCCTGTCAAGTATTGACTGTGCCTTGTCATAAGTTTCTATTGAATAAGACATTTCGCACCTCCTTAAATTTCAAAATTATTTAATGCGTCACGCTCGATTTGTTCAATGTCAAATGTCGGCTTGCTTGAAAGCTTGTCTGAATTTTTGCTCCTGCTTTCTTTTTCAGCCTTTGCTTTTTCAAATTCAGCCTGCTCACGTTCAACGTCGGCAGGTGTCTTGATATTTGACTTTTTCCACTTTTTGAGTATTGAATTTATGTAGCTGAGCTTAGGTTCGGGTATGTTCTCTTTCATAATATCTGCGGCAATGGCAATCATAGTTATGTCAAAATCATTAAACCAGCTAAGCACCATTTCTCTCTGTTTAACGGTCGGCTTTCTGTGCCTGATGCCTGTAATTGCAACAATTTCATTCCAACTCTGTTGCCACGTTCAATTTCCTGGAGTTTTTCCTCAGCCTCGCCGATACTGCTTATTCCCTCATCGCTCCAATTTTTTGCCATAGCGTTGATGTATGCAAAGCTTATCGACATACCTTTTTGCTTTTCATTTCTGTAATATTCAAGTATCATCAAACAACTTCGGGTTTTAATCCGTAGTAGTTGACCATATTGATTATTATTGCCTGTTCTGCCGTGCTTATTGTTCTGCCGAGCACTTTTTGCGCCTCGTTTACAAGAGATTGAAGCTCACGGCTTTCACGCAAAACGGTAACTATATCTTTTGGTGATAGGGTAGGGGCTGAAATTGTTTCTTTAACAACAATGTTTTTTTCTTTTTGCTCATTGCTTTTCGGTACGATTTCTTGAGCGACAATGTTGCCGTCAACAGACAGTATGCCCTCTTCAACCCAAAATTCAAGCAAATTGTCAGTATCATTTACTGTTTGACCGAGCGCCTTTGCAACAGCATTTGTGCTTGCCTGTCCGTTATTTCTGAAAATGTATAAAAGCGCTTTAAGCTGATATTCGCTTGCGAGTTTTAAATATTCGTCTACAAGCTTAGTAGGTAAATTGAAAATTCCGTTTTCCCAAACAGATGAAAACGGCAATGCTTTATATTCCATATATTTGTCCTCTTTCTTATATTATATGATATCAAAAAATAATGATATTGTAAACAACTAAATAGTTATATTTTTTTCGAAGTCTTGACAAAGATACATACTTTGTGTATAATTTGACTTGCACTTGCGGATGTAGCTCACCCGGTAGAGCGCAACCTTGCCAAGGTTGAGGTAGCGAGTTCGAGCCTCGTCATCCGCTCCATAAAAAAGACACCGTTTTTAAACGGTGTCTTTTTTTATTGTTGTATAATTGCGAGGCTCGAACAAGGCAATTTGCTCCGGCAAATAGAAACAATCCGGTGGATTGTTTCGGTGCCTGCGTGCGTGCCGACGAAAGCTTTAGCTTTTGACGGGCGAGCCTCGTCACGTCGAAAGAAATTCCGTACGGTGGTGCGGCAGATTTTGTATATTTATAAAATTGTAGAATTTTTGGTCGTAGGGGCGACCATCGGTCGCCTGAATATTCAAATCTAATATATCTTTACATTTTATTAATAATATGTTAAAATAAATCGTTATATTTTGTAACGGCTTATTTTTTATTTGGAGGCATATTTATGACAAAAGCACAAATATGCATAATGATTTCCATAGTGGTTTATCTTGTCGCTATGGTTATGATTGGCGTAGTTTACTCGAAAAAAACAAAAAATGTCGGCGATTTTTATCTCGGTGGACGTAAACTCGGTCCTCTTGTTACGGCAATGAGCGCTGAGGCATCGGATATGTCAAGCTATCTTCTTATGGGCTTGCCCGGTCTTGCTCTTGCAAGCGGTCTTGCAGAAGTCGGCTGGACTGTTATCGGCCTTGCGTAGGTACATATCTCAATTGGCTTATCGTTGCCAAAAAGCTTCGTAAATATTCGGCAAAAATTAATGCTATCACAATTCCCGATTATTTTTCAAAAAGGTATAATGACAAAAGCAGACTTATTATGGCTGTTGCGGCATTTATGATTATTGTGTTCTTTGTGCCTTATACCGCTTCGGGCTTTGCGGCTTGCGGCAAGCTTTTCGGCACTCTTTTCGGCATCGATTATCATATTGCAATGATTGTTTCGGCTATTGTTATTGTAGGCTATACTTCTCTCGGCGGTTTTAATGCAGCTTCAATGACTGACTTTATTCAGTCAATTATTATGACTGTTGCTCTTATTATCGTTCTTGTTTTCGGAATTAATCAGGCAGGCGGAATGGAACAGGTTATTATGAATGCCAAAAATCTTCCCGGATATCTTGATTTCTTTGAGGCTATAATGCCGCAACAAATTCGGCAGGCAGCTACGGCGCAATTAAAGTTATTTCAACTCTTGCTTGGGGTCTCGGTTACTTTGGTATGCCGCATATTCTTTTAAGATTTATGGCTATTGAAAATCCCGACAAGGTTAAAGTTTCAAGACGTGTTGCGGAAATTTGGGTGGTTATTTCAATGGCTGTTGCCGTCTTAATCGGTGTTGTGGGTATGGCTATGATTAAAGAGGGCGCACTTCCTGAATTTAAGGACAGCGAAACCATTATTGTTCAAATTGCAAACCTTCTTTCAAAGATTGGCGTTGTTCCGGCTCTTTTGGCAGGTGTTATCCTTGCAGGTATTTTGGCAAGTACAATGTCTACTGCAGACAGTCAGCTTCTTGCTGCATCTTCAGCCGCAAGTGAAAATATTATCGGCGGACTTTTCAGAATCAAGCTCAGCGAAACTGCTCAAATGATTGTTGCAAGAGTTACTCTTATTGCGATTTCCGTTATCGGTGTAGTAATTGCTTGGGACTCAAATTCGTCTGTATTCGGCATTGTTTCGTTTGCGTGGGCAGGCTTCGGCGCAGTGTTCGGTCCTGTTATGCTCCTTTCCCTTTTCTGGAAGAGGTCAAACCGCTACGGCGCACTTGCAGGTATGATTGTAGGCGGCGTAATGGTATTTGTTTGGAAAAACGCTATTGCTAAGCTCGGCGGTGTATTTGATATTTATGAGCTTCTCCCTGCATTTATTTGCGGACTTTTAGTAAACGTTATCGTGTCACTCCTCACTCCAAAACCTGAAAAGGAAATTACGGAAGTGTTTGACGAATTGAAGAATGGTAAATAATTTGATATTTGGCAAAACAAAAAGCACCCACACGGGTGCTTTTTGTTTTGCCTTACAGTAGCTTTTATTGCAAAATTATTTGCTCTTTTTAACAACGAATACGAGCCAACCCTTTTCCTCAAAGCGTTCTTTAACCTCAAAGCCGTTTTGAGCAAAGCTTAAAAGAACCTCATCTTCTCTGCTTTCGATTATTCCGCCCGTGATATATACGCCGTCGTTTTCAAGATATTTGCCGACCTCTTTGTTAAATTCCATAATGATATCGGCAACAATGTTTGCAACAACTACATTGTATTTTCCGCTTACCTTGTCTGACAAATTGCCCTGAACTGCCTTGAATTTGCTTTCGTCAAAGCCATTTTCAAGTGCGTTTGCCTGCGCTGTTTTAACTGCAAGCGAGTCGATATCAACGCCAAAGGCATTTTTTGCTCCGAGGAGCAGGGAAGCGATAGAAAGAATACCGCTGCCGCAGCCGATATCAAGAACTGTTGAATTTTCGTCAATGTATTTTTCAAGCGTTTCAAGGCATAATTTTGTTGTCGGGTGGCTTCCCGTTCCAAATGCAAGACCCGGTTCGATGTGGAGCACCTTTCTTCCTCCTGCATCATATTCGTCCTCCCAAGTCGGGCGGATAAGAAGCTTCTTTCCGATAGGCATAGGGTGAAAATATTGCTTCCAATTGTTTACCCAATCCTCTGTTGCGCAATCGTCAATTTGGATTGAATATTCAATATTCTGCTCTTTAAGCCTTTCTTCAATAAATGAAACCGCTTCAATCGGATTTTCGTGAGGGTTTACGTAAACGTGGATAATGCCCTTGCTTCTGTCCGCTTCAAGCAGACTTTCCTCAATAAGGTCAATGTGTGCTATTTCCATAACCTCGTTTTCAAGGTCGGAATAGTCCTCAATATATATTCCGTAAGGCACAACCATATTGGCAATGTTGCCCGCAACCTCAATATCCTTTGTGCCGACTGTGATTTTTATTTCACTCCATACTTCGTTTTCAATTGCCATTTCTATTCTCCTAAATTAACCTTGTAGTCGCTCGGCGCAAGACCGTGGTTAAATACCTTTCTGTTGTCAAGCATCCATTGCCTGTCTGAAAATTCGCCCGGCTCAACCTTGCTTGCCGCTGAATTAAATTCAAAAATTGTTGCATCAAGGCTGTCAAGAGTTGAAAGAATTTCTGCCTCTAAAAACATAGGACGAACTGCTGCTCCGTATTCCGGAATACCGTGGTGCGACAAAATCATATGCTCAAGAAGTGTTACCGTTTCGCTTGAAATTCCGAGTTTTTTTGCAGTGTCATTTACCATCATTGCACCTTTTACAAGATGACCTATAAGCTCTCCGCCTACCGTGTAGCCTGTGCAAAGCCCTGTTTTGCCCGTATCCATTTCAAAGGTTTTTGCAACGTCGTGCAAAATTGCGCCGGAAAGCAAAAGCTCTCTGTTAATGTTAGGGTAAACTTCGCAGGTTTTTTCAGCCATTTCAACAATAGAAGCCGTGTGAAGCATTAAGCCGCCGACTATTGCGTGGTGAAGCCTGTATGCCGCAGGGAAAACCTCAAGTGCTTCTCTGTTTTGAAGCATAATATCTTTAACAATTGCTTTTAATTCCTCGTCTTTAAAAGCGTTGACTTTGTTAAGGAGCATTGCAAATACTGCCTTGCCGTCGTGTTCGCTTGCAGGAACAAATTCCTTCATCATATCGCTTGGCGCTTTTTTAATAGATGTGATTGTAAGTTGGTTTTTACCTCTGTAATTGTCAAGAGTGTATTCAATTTCCACAACGTCGTCTTTTTCAAACTGACCGTTGTTGTCAAACTGCCAAACCTTGCAGGATATTCCTTTTTGTCACTTCCGATAACAAGAAGGTCGAGATATCCGTTGCCGTTTTTGTCCTTTTTTTCAAATAATTCTTTTATATATGCAAAAGATGCCATAATATTTCCTTTCTTTGATTGATTTAGTTTGTTATTTATTATATAATAATTTACATATATAATCAACAACCAATTATACATAGTCCTTGACAAAGTATATTTGGCTTGGTAAAATATTTTCAAATAAATAACGGAGTGATTTTCTGTTGAGAAATTTAGATAATTTATGTATGAATTGCTTTGAAGAGCTTACCGAGGGAAGCGTTTGCGCTAATTGTGGGTATGATAACGATACCCAGGTAAGTTTTATATATCTTCAACCCAAAACCGTATTAAACGATCGTTATGCCATCGGTGCGCTTTTGTCGCACGAAAGTGATGCGGCTACTTATATGGCATATGATATGGACCTTGGACAGGTTGTCTGTGTTCGAGAATTTTTGCCTAAGGGTATTGCAACAAGGCTTGAGGGAAACGTCGAGGTTCATGTCAGAGAAAAATTCAAATCGTCTTATGACAAACTTAAGGAGTCTTTTATTAAGCTTTGGACTACTATCAGCGAGCTTAAAAGCCTCTCTGCGGTGATTCCTACCTATGACGTTTTTGAACTTAACGAAACTGCTTATGCCGTAAGCGAATATATGGAAACTATTACTCTTCGTGAGTTTTTGCTTCGCAATCCTGACGGAAATATTCTTTGGGACCAGGCAAGAATTATGTTTATGCCTGTACTCACAACGCTTGAAGCTTTGCACGCAAACGGAATTATTCATGGCGGTATTTGCTGATAATCTTGTGCTTTGCAGGGACGGAAAGGTTAGACTTAACGGCTTTTGCATAAGCGAGGCTAACACTATGTCAAGCGAGCTTGAGTTTAATGTGAACGAAGGCTACACGGCTATTGAGCAGTACGATAATAACCACAAAATGTGCCCGGCAACAGATATTTATGCTTTTTCAGCCTGCATATTCAGAGCGCTTGTAGGTCAAAATCCGCCAAGTGCAAAGAGCAGGGAAGCTAACGATAAATTGATGATTCCTAACACCATTGCCGAAAAAATTCCTACCTACGTTATTCGTGCTCTCGGCGGAGGTTTGCAAATTTATCCTGAAAAAAGAACGCAGGATATTGAAACCTTCCGTGAACAGCTAAATGCGTCTCCTACTGTTCAGGCTGCTGCCGCTCAGGAGGAAGAAGTTAAAAAAGAACCTAAGTTTACGAAAAAAGAAGAAGTTGTTGATCCGATAGAAGAGGAAGAGTATTACAGAGGATATCCGGGTTATGACGATAAGCCAAAGAAAAACGCTTCAAAAATAGCAATTGTTATTTTGGTAATCCTTATTATTGCAGCTGTCGGTGCGGGTGTGTACGTTGCCAAAAACGGTGGCTTCGGCAACAAAGAAGAAAATACATCGCAAAGTGTTGCCGTTAAGCAATATGAAGTGCCTGATTTTGTGTCGGCAGGCTATACCCAAAGTGATATTGAAAATAACGGCGCTTGGAATAAGCAGTTTAAGCTTACATTTGTTTCTAAGTATTCAACCGACGTCGAAGAAGGAATAGTATTTGAACAAAGTGTTGAATCGGGCAAAAAGGTTGATGAGCAAACTGAAATTCAACTTACGGTCAGCAAGGGCGTGCAGACTGAAAGCGTGCCTAATGTAGCAGGTCAATCTCTTGATGACGCAAAAAAGACTCTTGAGGATAAGGGCTTTAAAGTTTCAACGGTAGAAATATATAACGACGGCTCACACGAGGCTGATACCGTAAAGGAAAGTTATGCAAGTGCTCCGGCAGCCGGAGAAACCGTTGCAGTCGGGGAAGAAATTGTGCTTCAGGTTTACGGCGAGGTGCAGACTACAACTGCGGTTGAGCCTGAAAACGATGTCGGAACAGACTGATTTTATATTTTTTGAAAAGATAAAGCAGGATATGAATTTTCGTATCCTGCTTTTTTATGCTTAATATTGAATTTTTTTCTTAAAGATAAGTTTGTATTTTAATAAATATATTATCCAAATAATAATACCAATATAATTATTAAGATTGCAGCAATTCCGAGTCCGATAAAAAACTTGATTGCTCTGTTTATTGCGTCAAATGTATTAGTTGGCATAATTTGGAAAAACGCATATTTAAACGGTTCCTTAACCTTGTTTCCTACAAGATTTCTGAATCTTAAATCGTAAGTGCAAAAGCTGCTGTCCTTTTTGAGCTCAATCACTCTCACACCTCTGTCCTTGCCCGGGCCATAAACGTGGAAACCTGCACCCTGAGTGTAACCGAGGTCAATGCCGTCAACCTTGCCGTTAAAAGAATTGTTGTGGTCGTGACCGAAATATACGCCCACAACCTCTCCTTTTTCCTTGAAAGCGTCAAATTCGCCGCTGTTTACCTGCGGGTCGGCAGGGGATTCTTTCATAAAACCGTCGGTGTTTACCTTGTCTTTGTTGAGTATGTAAAATCTGTTAGCGTGAGTTCTAAAGCCCCTAACTGCGCCCTTTGTATTTTTTTTGACCTCTGTTAAAAGCTCAAACACCTCGCAAAGCGGGATGTGCTGAATAACAATTGACGGAATAAGATGACCGTATTTTTTCTCATAACTGTCACGTGTGTTTTTGTACCATTCAATTTGGTTTTCGTGAACATTGTCGTACCCGATTTCAAGGCTTGAATGGCTGTCGATAAGATAAAGTAAAAATTTGATCTCGTCGCCGTCTTTAATTTCAATTACGTGGTTTGCACAGCCGTCGATACCTTCGACACTTTCACCTATGAAGTAATCGAATTCCTTATAAATTTCAAATTGCTCCTCGTTTGATAAGCCAACCTGCCTGTCATGGTTTCCGAAGCAGATTGTAAACGGAATTTTTCTTTCTCTGCACGGTTTTGTGAGTGCATCAAGCGAATTTTTTACTGCCGCACGGTTTCCTTTGAATGTTGTTTTTCCCCAGATTTGGTCACCTGAATATACAACTAAATCCGGTTCTTCCCTGTCAAGAGAAGCATTGATAAGGTCAAGTGTGTCAGGGCTTATTTTTTTGCCCTCTTGCGTGTCGGCAATTTGTAATATTTTAAAAGTTTCATTCTTGAAGCTTAGCATTTCATCACCTCTGAAATGTTATTTTAACATATTATGCACTTGTCTTGCAATAATTAAAATGCTGTTTTGATTGCTTTGTTTATTTTTTATCAAATTTTATTGTTTGATATTGCCAAAAATTTATAAATGTGTTATAATTTGTTATACAAACTATATTGTAGGATTGCTATACCTATTTTTTGGAAATAGAGTCTTTTACAAATTTAAGGAGGAATTATTTTGAAAGAACCAAAAGCTATGGCATATGTAAATATGTATGGCGTTCTTGCTTGCCTTGAAAATCTTTGTGAAATAGATGACGAGGCAAAGGCAGTGTAGGCTCGCTTAAAAAGCCCGTTTCACTTTGCTTTGAAGTTGCAAACGTCCGTGCTGTACTTTCCATTTTTCTAAAGACGGCTGCACAATCAGCGAGGGAAGCTATGGCTGCACATGCAAGATGAATTTTGCAAGCCTGAAAAGTTTAATGCGCTTATTGATAATAATAAGCCGGGTATGCCAACCAAGAATGTGGCGCAAGTGCTTTCTTTTTTGCTCGGCCCGTTTACTAAGCTTACAAACAGGCTTACAGAACTTCTTATGCCGAGTGAGGAAAATTTGAAAAACAGAGCGTTTTTTGAAGAGTCAACTGTTTTGACTTTCTACACTATTGCGGGTGCGCTCTCTGCTCTTGCAAACCACGACAGTGTTGCTAAGCATTCTGCTTTTTATACTGTTGACGGTGATATTCAAATGGGTATTACAGACGTATGCTATGCGACTCTTCGTGTTCGCAACCATACTTTTGAAACTATTAAGGAAAAACCGGACACTCCGAGAGCCATTATGGAATTTAAAACTATCGATCTTGCCAATGCTTTATTTAACGGCACCGCTTCAACTATGGCTGAGCTTTGTGCAGGCAATATCTATATGAGCGGTATGATTAATATGATCGATAATGTAAACCGTATTCTTGACAGAGTCGGTATGTATTTGGGTTAAGGAGGATTAGTAATGAGTAAATTTCCTGAATATAAGCACGAAAAATCACAGGAATGGTTCAACAGGGCATTAGATGCTATTCCGTCCGGTGTGTACGGTCACCTCGGTCCGTCAGAAGGTCTTTTTCTTCCTATAACCAAATGGCCGTTGATGTCCGACCACGCTAAGTACATATTTTTGGGATGTTGACGGAAATAAATATCTTGACTTTATGTGTGCTTACGGTCCTAATGTTTTGGGCTATTGCGACGATGATGTTGATAAAGCAGCTATGGAACAGCTTAAAAGGGGTAACTGCACTACTTCTCCGTCATATAAAATGGTAGAGTGTGCCGAGCTTCTTAAAGATACTGTTGCTACGGCTGATTGGGCTTTCTTTATGAAAAACGGCTCGGACGCCACCACTTTCAGCGTTATGTGTGCCCGTGCTCATACAGGCAAAAAGAAGATGATGTTCTTCAAGGGATATTATCACGGTGATTTCCAGTGGGCACAAAAGATTGACTATCCGGGTATTCTCCCTGAAGAGGTTGAAAATAATATTGTAGTTCCTTGGTTTGATATGGATGCTATGCAGGAGCTTATGACGCTTGCGGCGGCGATGTTGCCGGTCTTATTGCTCAGCCTTATGACCACGGTAATTTCTTTGATAATGTTTGTGCAACTAAGGAGCAATGGGCTAAGGTTCGTAAATTCTGCGACGACCACGGTATGGTTCTTATTATTGATGATGTACGTACCGGTTTCCGTCTTGACATTGCCGGCTCAGACCATTATTACGGCTTTAAGGCAGACCTTATCTGTTTTTGTAAGGCACTTGCAAACGGCTATAATATGTCTTGCGTTTGCGGTCAGGAACACATGAAAAACACGGCGTCATCTGTTGTATATACAGGTTCATATTGGATGAGTGCAGAGCCTTTCGCTGCTTGCCTTGCTTGTATTCCTAAGATGAAAAAGCTTGATACGCCTAAAATGTTTAGAGAAATGGGTACTAAGCTTACGGACGGCTTTAAGGCAGCAGGTAAGGAGCACGGTTTCGACCTTGTTGTATCAGGTGAGCCTGCGCTGTTCTATTTGAGAATTGCTAATGATGACAGCCTTATGCTTCATCAGGAATGGATTGCAGAATGTGTATCAAGGGGTCTTTTCCTTGCATCTCACCATAACCACTTTATGAATGCCGCTGTAACTGACGATGACATTAAACTTGCAATTGATATTGCCGAGGATGCATTCTCTGTTGTGGCTGAAAGGCATCCTGAAATTCCAGGTCTAATCAAATAATATCGGCGAATAATATTTAAACGTAATTGGCAAAATTAAAAATATAATAATGGGGGTATTTTTTTATGCCGGCTAACTACAAGCCATTCGATAAAGCAGAGTGGCTACGCCTTGAAAAAAAGGCGGATGAATTAAGACGACTCACAATCCAAACAGCTATTTGGGGCGGTTCGGGTCACCTCGGCGGTGCAATGAGCGCAATGGACGCTATGACTATTTTGTACCACCGTTTCATGAAAATCGACGTTAACAATCCAAACTTGCCTGACAGAGACAGATTTGTTCTCTCAAAGGGTCATGCTGCAGTAGGCTATGCGCCTGTTATCTGCGATTATGGATTTATGCCGATTGATGAACTTAAAATCTTTAACCTTACCGGAGCAAAGATTGGTATGCATCTTGACTGTAATAAAGTCAGAGGCATCGATTGCTCAACAGGTTCGCTCGGCCACGGTCTTTCTCTCGCTGTCGGCTTTGCGCTTGCAGGCAGAGTGAACGGCATTGACTATATGAACTATGTTTTGACAGGCGACGGTGAGCTTAATGAAGGCTCAAATTGGGAGGCTGCAATGAGTGCCGCTCAGTTCAAGCTCTCTAATGTTGTTGTTCTTGCCGATGTTAATAAGTGTATGATTGACGGCAGGGTTGACGACGAGATGAAGGTTGAGCCTGTTGACAAGAAGTTTGAGTCTTTTGGCTTTAATGTAAAACGTGTTGACGGTCATAATTTCAAGGAACTTAACGACGCTATTGAATGGGCTATTGAAAACCATAAAAACGGCGGCGATAAGCCAACCGCTATTGTTATGGATACTTTCAAGGGTGAAGGCGTTGACTTTATGAAAGATAATTACTTATGGCATTACGGCTCGCTTGATGAGGAAAAGACTGCGCAGGCTTATGCAAGTCTTGATAAATATTACAAAGAACGTTGCGACAGAGCAGAGAAGGAGGCGTAAATTATGGGTGGAATGACATATACGATGACTGATACCACAAAGCTTTCAACTGCCGAATGCTACGGTATCGCACTTTGCGAACTTGGCGAAGAGCACAAAGACGTTGTTGCTCTTACTGCGACCTTGCTAAATCAACTAAAATTGGTATGTTCGGTGAAAAATTCCCTGACAGATTTTTCAATGTAGGTATCGCCGAGCAAAATCTTTTCGGCGTTGCCGCAGGTATGGCTAAAAACGGACTTATTCCGTTTGCTTCTACCTTTGCTATCTTTGCTTCTGCTCGTTCGCTTGACCAGGTTCATACTGATATTTGCTATCAAAATGTTCCGGTAAAGATTATTGCAACCCATGCAGGTACATCATTCGGTCAGGCAGGCTCTACTCACCATTCTCTTATTGATATGGCTTGTATGAGAGTATTGCCGAATATGACAGTTATTTGCCCGTGCGACGGCTCGGAGACATATCATGCAGTTAAGGCAGCTTATGACATTCCTGGTCCGGTTTATATCAGAATTAACCGTGGCTTTGACCAAGTTATTTACAAATCGCCTGCCGATTGTAATTTTGAGTGGGATAAAGCTACCGTTATGAACGAGGGTACGGATATTACCGTTATTGCCTGCGGTTCTTGCGTATTTGAGGCTATGCAGGCTGCACGTATGGCTGAAGCTGATGCAGGTTTGAAGGTACGAGTTATTAATATGCATACTATTAAGCCGATTGATGAAGAGGCTGTTATGTCTGCTATTATGGATACAAGAAGAATTATTACTGTTGAGGACCACGAGGTTATGGGCGGCTTAGGCTCAGCTGTTGCTGAGGTTGTTGCTAAAAGCGGTAAGGCTTGCGCTTTCAAGATGCTCGGCCATCAAAACGCTTTCTCGACTATTGGCTTGCAGGAGGACCTTCTTGCTATTGCTGGTATTGATGCAAACGGTATCAGTGCCGCTATTCAGGAATTGATGCACGCAGATTTTGAAGCAGATGATGCTTGGGACGATGAGTTCTGATTTGTTCCTAATATTATCATCATCAATCGAAAGGAGTGTATCTTATGGCAAGTGACGAAACTCGCTATACTAATAAAATATTTATGGCGGCAGCATTACCGCTTATGAAAACTATTGCGACCGACGTGCCTGAACTTAAAAAGAAATTTGAGGGTGTAAATGCAATCTATCAGGTTTCTGCTAAGGTTAATGCCGAAGATAAGGAAGCAGTCCATTTTATCATTGAAAACGGTGAATGGAGTGTTAAGCTCGGCGAATATCTCGGTCAGGAAAAAATTGATGCCGAACTCGCTTTTTCTTCAATGGAAAAGATGAACGAGTTTATGAAGGGCAAAATGACTTCTCTTCCTAAAATGAAGATTAAGTCGATGGGCAAGTTTTTGAAATTTATGGCTGTTTTGCTGAAAATGTCATCGCTTTTGAGCATTTCAACGCCACCTGAGGATGATGAGGAGCTTTCGCTTCTTCTTTGCAAGCTTTATTTCTATTTGCTTTCCTCAGGCATTTCACAGCTTAATAAAACGGGTCACCCGCAAGTTCACGATTGGGCGCTTAAAAGCCCTGACCGTTGCTATCAATGGGCGGTTGAAGGTCATCCGGAATGTACTGCATATATGCGTGTTAAGGCAGGCAAGTCAAGAGCAGGCAGGGGAGAATACAAACGTGCAAAGCCGTTTTTCTGTATGAAATTCGACTGCGCAACCTCTGCTCTCAAAATATTGCTCGGCACGGGTGATATGTTCCAAATGACTGCTAATAAGCAGCTTATTATGGAGGGTGCTCCCGAATTCGGTGTTCAAATCGGCGATTATATGATGCTCGTCGGCAGTTTGGCTAAATAATATTTTGTTATAATTAAATCTCCTTGCTTCATTTGTGCGGCAGGGAGGTTTATTTTTTTACTTATTTATGTTAAACTTATAATATAAAATTTAAGAGGTGCGCTATGAAATATAATAATCAGATTTTTCTTGATGAGTTTAAAAATAAAATGCTTGAAATAAATCCTCAAAAGGTACTTTTTGTCTGCTCGAATGATTATGACAGATATGGCTACCGTAAAGCCCTTGATGAAATTAATATTAAAAGTGTAAGCTTTACTTCGTTTGAGCCGTGCCCGGAGGTAAGCTCTGTTGAAAATGGAATTGAAGCATATAAAGCAAACGGATGCGATTTTGTTGTTGCAGTAGGCGGCGGAAGTGCAATTGATACTGCTAAGGGAATTAAATTTTATTCAAAACTTGATTTTGATATTTTGGCAGTGCCGACCACGGCGGGAACGGGAGCAGAGGTCACTCGTTTTTCCGTTTTGTATAGAAATAAGGATAAGGAGTCTGTCAGTGATTATTCCATAATCCCGAATTTCCAAATATTTGATTATACCACGCTTAAATCTTTACCTTATGAGCAAAAGGTTGTCACCTCACTTGATGCATTTTGCCACAGCGTCGAGGCTTTTTGGTCGGTTGATGCAACATGCGAAAGCAGAAAATACAGCAAAAAAGCACTTTCCCTTTTTAATGATAATTTTGCAAGGTATATTGAAAATGATGACAGCACATTTGAGCCAATGCTGGAGTGCAGTATGCTTGCAGGAAAGGCAATTAATCTTGCAAGAACCACTGCGCCGCACGCTTTCAGCTATAAGCTTCATAAATTAAAAGGGTTTCACCACGGCAGAGCAGTAGCAGTCAGTCTTGCGTATATTTGGAAATTTATGGAAGAAAGCAACAAACTTAACGAATTAATGAAAGAAACAAGAGAAATCACAGGTTTTGACGCTGACGGCTTTATTAATTTTCTTTCAAAATTGGGACTTTTCGATGATTTAACTATGACTAAAGCACAGTTCGACGAAACAATCCACGGCGTTAATATCCAAAGGCTTCAAAATTTTCCGCTGAAATTAACAGAAGAAGATATCAAAAATATCTATTGTTCATTTATTGATGTGAAATAAAAATCAGAATCAAATATATTTGTTTTGTATAAATTAAATAATAATAATGAGCATATACGTCTAATATTCTCTCTATTGCACTTTGAAAAAAACGCTTTTGTGTGGTAAAATATGTAGTAGAATATATTGTATTTGAAATTATGGAGGAAATATAATGCTTTATTCTGAAATGACAAAGGAACAGCTCCTTGATGAAAAAAAAGGCGCTTGATGAAAGATACAACGCTTTTAAGGCTAAGAATCTCAAACTTGATATGAGCGTGGTAAGCCGTGCAAAGAACAGCTTGACCTTTCTATGGGTATGCTTGATTGCAAGGATTATGTTGTTGACGGTGTTGATTACAGAAACTATGGCATTCTTGACGGTATTCCAAGCTGTAAAGCTCTTTTTGCAGAGTTAATGGGCGTTGACGCAAAGAATGTTGTTATAGGCCCTTCGGCAAGCCTTAATCTTATGTTTGATTATATTGCTCAGTGCTATGTTAAGGGTGCAGGTTCAACTCCATGGTCAAAGCTTGACGAGGTTAAGTTTTTATGTCCTGTTCCGGGATATGACAGGCATTTCACAATTTGCGAGCATTTCGGAATCAAAATGATTAATGTTCCTATGCTTGAAAACGGCCCTGATATGGATGTTATTGAGGAACTTATTGAGGATGAAAGCGTTAAGGGTATGTTTTGCGTGCCTAAGTATTCAAACCCTCAGGGTATTACTTACAGCGATGAGGTTGTTGAGCGTATCGCAGCATTAAATCCTGCCGCTGAGGATTTTAGAATTATTTGGGATAATGCTTATTGCGTTCACGAGCTTACCGATAACGGCGATAAACTTTTAAATATTTTTGATGTTCTTCCTAAATATAATAACGAGGATATGGTTATTGAAGTTTGCTCAACTTCTAAAATCACATTCCCAGGTGCAGGTGTTTCTGCTATTATTGCAAGCGACAACAATATTGCCGCAATTAAGAAAAGACTTAATGTTGAAACAATCAGCTATGATAAAATGAACCAACAGCGCCACGTTGCTTTCTTTAAGAATGCAGACGGTATTCTTGCTCATATGAAAAAGCACGCTGCAATTCTTAAGCCGAAGTTTGATATGGTATTGAATCATCTTGAAAATGAACTCGGCGGCAAGGGTATTGCTTCTTGGTTTAATCCAAAGGGCGGCTACTTCATCAGCCTTGATGTTATGCCGGGATGCGCTAAAAGAGTAGGCGAACTTTGCAAGCAGGCAGGTGTCACGCTTACAAGCGTAGGTGCAACATATCCGTACGGTTTCGACCCGAGTGACAGTAATATTCGTATTGCACCGTCGTTTCCTCCTATCGATGAATTAGATATGGCGGCAGAGCTTCTTTGCATTTGTACTCAAATTGCTTGCATTGAAAAGCTTGTAGGTTAATGATATGAAATTTGGTGCGTCAACAGCGTGCTTTTATCCGCTTGAAACGGAAAAGGCACTTAAAAAGGTATGCGAGCTTGGGTATAAATATGCCGAGGTGTTTATGAACGCACCCTCAGAGCTTGAAGTAGCCCTTTTTAAAACAACTTAACACCATTGCTAAAGACGGAGGAACAGATATTGTGTCTGTTCATCCGTTTTCAAGCTTTATGGAGAGTTCTTGCATTTTTACCGATTATCAAAGACGGTTTGATGACTTTATTTCTATTTATGATAAAACGTGTCATGCTGCCGCAGTTTTAGGCGCTGAATATGTTGTTATTCACGGTGCGGTTGCACACCCTAAAATTCCTATTCCGGATGAAAGATATTTTGACAGGTTTAACAAGCTTATCGAAATCGGAAAGCGTGAGGGTGTAACCGTCTGCCAAGAAAATGTAAACAGATTTAAAAGTGAGAGCATTGATTTTTGCAAGAAAATGAGGGCTGCTCTCGGCGATGACTTCCATATGGTTTTTGATATTAAACAGACTGTAAGAGCAGGGCAAAACACGTTTGAATTTTTAGAGGAGTTTAAAAATCAAATTGTTCATATGCATATAAGTGATAATAATGCACAGCGTGATTGCTTGCCTCCGGGGAAGGGCACGTTTGATTATAATAAAATGAAAAATATCCTTGAAAGCGCAAATTATCAGGGTGTTTATATGACGGAAATATATTCTCTCGGCTTTGACGTTGAAAAGGAATTAAGAGAAAGTAAGGCTTATTTGGAAACGATATGAAAAAAACTAATAATACTGCCAAGGGTATAATGTGTATACTTTTTTCCGCATTGAGCTTCAGCGGAATGAGTATTTTTATCAATATGTCAG